>JGI24020J35080_1000550_pt1 | contig 27334 bp, 26 predicted proteins | sample Deesub1362A_J573_FD_35080 | JGI IMG/M metagenome (IMG submission 35080) | reverse complement strand
CGATCTTGTCCGGATGACCCTCTGTTACCGACTCCGAAGTGATCAGCTTGGACCGCACCGCACCTCCTTTACAAAGTGACAATCGCCTGATGGTAGGGGCGACCCTCCCCTTCCGCAAGCGTGTACAATGCCGACGCGATGGCGCGCTTCGAGCTGGCCTACGGACAAGGGAGGATCTCCTTCGAGGTGCCAGATGGGAACCTCCTCTCTGTGGTGGAGCCCAAACCCGCTGACCCAGTCCCCCTTGAACAGGCCTTCGCCGAGGCTTGGGGGCACCCCGCCGGAATGGAGTCAGCGGACGCGGTAGTCCGTCGAGGGGAACGGGTGGCCATCGTGGTGCCAGACCACACCCGGGCCGTACCCATCCGCGATCTCCTGACCTTACTCTGGGGCCGCCTTAAGGGCAAGGTTCGTTCAGAGGATGTCACCATCGTGGTGGCCACTGGGACCCACCGCCCTTCCAGAGAGGAGGAGCTCGCCCGCATGCTGGGCGACTTCCGCAAGCTCTTTCGGGTGGAGGTCCACGACGCCGAACGTTGCGTCGAGATCGGCCGTACCCGCCGCGGCATTCCTGTAGGGGTAAACCCAACCGTGATGGAGGCCGACCGGGTGATCACGATCGGTCACATCGGGATGCATTTTTTCGCCGGTTACTCCGGGGGGCCGAAGATGATCCTCCCCGGGGTGGCAGGGGCAGAGACGATTCGCCTCAACCACGAGCAGATCGTCGATCCCAAGGCCTACGCCTGCGTTTGCGATGAGAATCCCATCCACGCCGAGATGCGCGAGGTGGCCAGGATGGTGGGCGTGGACCTGATCGTGGACGTGGTGCTCTCCCCCAGGGGTGTCCTCAAGGTGCTGGTCGGCGACGTGATCGAGGCCCATCGGGCCGGTGCGGCCTTCTGGGATGAGCGCTTTCACGTGCCCATCCCGGAGCAGGCGGACTTGGTGATCGTCTCGCCGGGGGGCCACCCCCGCGACATCAACCTGTATCAGGCCCACAAGGCGATCTTCAACGCTGCCCGGGCGGTCAAAGACGGGGGCATGATCGTGCTCCTCGCTGCCTGCCCCGATGGTTCCGGCCATCCGGTGTTCGACGACTGGGCCCGGCGGAGTGAGGGCCTCGGCGATGTGCTCCGCATCATTCGGGAGGAGGGGTTCAAGATCGGCGGCCACAAGGTGTACTTCCTGGGAAAAGACCGCCTACGGGGGATCGAGCACTTTCTCATCTCGGAGATGCCGGCTGAAGAGGCCCGGGCCCTATGGATGACCCCAGCCAAGTGCGTGGAGGAGGTGCTCGCCATCGCCCGGGAGCGCTATGGACCGAACTACTCAGTGACGGTGATGCCCCACGGCGCCGACACCTTCCCGGTTTTGGATTAAAGGTCTCATGGCTTTGCACCCGTAAGCTCAGCGGCCCCGGATTGACAGGTGTCACCTACCAAACGTAGAATAGGACACGATGAAAGCACTTATTTTGGCTGGAGGGTCCGGAACACGCCTTCGGCCTCTAACGTATGCCCTCCCGAAACATCTCCTCCCTATAGCCAATAGGCCTGTCATTGAATACGGGATCGAAGCCATCCTCCGCCTTGGTATTAGAGAGATCGGCATTGTGGTAGGTAAAGAAACATCCGGGCCTTTACAAGCGCACCTTGGAAATGGTCAGCGATGGGGAGGTCGTTTTACTTACATATTTCAAGAGGAGCCGAAAGGTCTAGCTCACTGTGTACTCTGCTCCAAGGATTTTCTAGGTAGTGATCTCTTCGTGATGTACTTAGGGGACAATCTGTTTCAAGATTCTTTGGAAGGCCTCCTAAACGCTTTCGAAGAGGCCGAGGCTTGTGCCGCCATCACCGTTAAGGAGGTCCCCGATCCCCGGGCCTTCGGGGTGGCAGAGCTCGACCCATTGGGGAAAGTACGAAGGCTAGTAGAGAAGCCTAAGGCCCCCCCATCTAACCTGGCAGTGCTCGGGGCATATGTCTTCGACCGGCACATCGTAGAGGCGGCTAAGGAGATTCAGCCCTCATGGCGGGGGGAGCTTGAAATCACCGATGCTATTCAAAAGTTGATCGACGAGGGCTGTGAAGTTGTGGCCCACCAGGTCCATGGTTGGTGGAAGGACGCCGGGAAGCCCGAAGACCTCCTGGTGGCCAACCGCCTGGTGCTGGAAGGGTTGCAGGGGCTCCGGGATGAGGGTGCCCAAGTGGACGAGCGTTCTCGATTGCAGGGAGCAGTGGTCTTGGGCGAAGGCGTGCTGGTGGAAGAGAGCGAGATCGTGGGCCCGGCGATCATAGGGGAAGGAGCGCAGATTGTCCGTTCATGGATCGGCCCGTATACTGCGGTCGGTCCATGCTGTTACCTTGTAAAGGCCAGGGTAGAAGATAGCATTCTCATGGATGGCGTGAGGGTGGAGGGTTCTAGCTGGCCTCTTAAAGGATGTATCATTGGGGCGAAAGCCGGAATTGTTCTGCGTGAAGGGGGTAGCATTCAGCTGGTAGTTCCTCATCTGAGCCGAATACGCTCGAGTGTTGAGAGCGATCGAAAATTTTAAGTGGAGAAGATGCTTTTCTTTGGTGACCAAAGCACTCCTACGTCCATCCGAGAAGCGGTAAGTTATTCGATGTTTAACCCCTTGGTTCATGGCTACTATTAAGAAGGTGTATGTGAGCATGCCAGCAGGGTCCAGGGTCAAGGTATTGCATCTGTTCATCATGTAAGAGCATTAAATTATTAGCATAATTAAAGAGACGGCGAAAAGGAGAAAACACATGCTCTTAATCACTGGCGGGGCGGGATTCATTGGGTCACATCTTTGTGATCGGTTGCTTGCGAGGGGCTATGAAGTTCTCTGCCTAGATAACTTCAACGACTTCTACGATCCAGCGCTTAAGGAAGAAAACGTTCGAGCTTTTCTTGGCCATCCCCGCTTCACCTTGGTTAGAGGGGATATACTGGATCGCTCGCTCCTTGAAGATCTATTTTCCCAGTACCCTATCCGAAAGCTCGTGCACCTTGCCGCCATCGCAGGTGTCCGACCTTCCCTTGTAGACCCGGCACGCTACGTCCGTGTAGACGTTGAGGGTACGGTCAACCTTTTGGAGATGGCAAAGAAGCACAGGGTTGAGCAGTTCATTTTTGGTTCCTCCTCCTCGGTATATGGCCGAAGGGCCGAGGGCCCTTTCTCAGAGGATGATCCCACGGACTGTCAGATCTCACCCTATGCCACAGCTAAAAAGGCTGGTGAGCTCTTCTGTGCGACCTACCACCAGCTTTATGGGATCCCTATAACCATTCTGCGCTTCTTCACCGTGTACGGCCCTCGCCAGCGGCCCGATATGGCCATTCGTAAATTTGCTGAGCTTATGCTCCAGGGGAAGCCTATCCCTCTCTACGGTGAAGGTTCCTCCCTGCGCGACTACACCTACGTTGATGATTGCGTGGATGGAATTGTGGCCGCTATTGAAAAGGTTTTTTCTTTCGAAATCTTCAATCTGGGCTCGGGAAGGGCGGTCCCTTTAAAAAAGGTGGTTGAGCTTCTATCGCGGCATTTTGGGGTTGAACCGCAAGTGGATCTCCTGCCTGAGCAACCGGGAGATGTGCCGGTCACTTGCGCAGATATTTCTAAGGCAAAAAAACTTTTACATTACGAGCCGAAGGTCTCTCTCGAGGAGGGTGTCCGACGTTTCGTCGAATGGTTGAAGGCCCGTTATAGTGAACCGAAGATTCTGTAGCGTCGCAAGCGGGCTGCGACGCTGCTCTAAAGGGGGGATTTATGGACCGAGCCCTAACAAGAGCCCACGAACTGATAAACGTCACCGTCATCGGAGGCGCTGGGTATGTAGGGTTTATCACAGGCCTCGGTTTGGCTGAGCTTGGCCATCGGGTGGTTGGGGTGGACATCGCAGCCGATAAAGTTGAGATGCTCCGCTCTGGTCGTTCTCCAATCTATGAAGAGGGGGTAGACCTTAACAAGGTCCTCCGGCGCAACTTGGAGGCAGGGCGAATTGCCTTCACCACAGATCTTGCCGAAGGCGTGCGTCACGGCGAAGTTATCTTCATCGCCGTTGGCACTCCGGAAAGTGAAGGGGGTCAGGCGGACCTCTCCCAAGTGATCAGTGTGGCTGAGAACTTTCTCGACTACATCGATTCATATAAGGTTATCGTGGTGAAAAGCACAGTCCCGGTAGGCACGGTGGAGCTTGTGTGCGACATCCTAAAGCGCCGCCTACGGGAAGGTGAAGATTTTGACATTGTGGCCAACCCTGAGTTCCTACGAGAGGGCCGGGGGCTTTACGATTTCTTCAACCCCACCCGCATCGTCATCGGGGCTCGCTCCGACCGCGCCAGGAAGCTAATGCGCAACCTCTATGCGCCCTTTCTTGAGCAGCGAACTACAAACGGCGAACCCCAAACCACAAACTACACACCACGAACCGACACCCCATTAATCGAAACTGACATCGCCTCGGCCCAAATGATTAAATATGCCTCCAATGCTTTCCTTGCCACCCGTATTTCTTTCATCAACGAGATCGCCTCAATTTGCGAACGTGTAGGAGCCGACGTGAAGGAAGTAGCTGAGGGGATGGGTTATGATCCGCGAATCGGACATGAATACTTGGAAGCGGGCATTGGTTTTGGTGGACCTTGTCTTGAGAAAGATTTGAAGGCGCTGATCAGGATTGCCGAAAACTCCGGTTATGAGCCACGATTCCTGCGCGCCGTGCTGGAGAAGAACGAATATCAAGTGCGGCAGGTGATCGCTAAGCTTAAGGAACTCGCCGGGTACCTCTTGTACAGGAAAATCATCACTATCTTCGGCCTGGCCTTTAAGGCCGGGACGAACGATGTGCGAACTTCGCTCTCATTGAGGGTGATTGATCAGCTGGAGAAAGAAGGGGCGATTGTTAGGGCTTATGATCCGATAGCTATTCCTGAAGCGAGGAAGGTCAAGTCTAATATTGAATACTATGATGATCCCTATGAAGCTGTGCGTTATGCGGAAGCACTATTGATCCTGACTGAATGGCCTCAGTTCAGGGAGCTGGACTGGACACAGATCAAAGAAATGGTAAGTTCTCCAAACATAATAGATGGGAAGAACCTTTTGGAACCTGAGCGGATGCGAGAGCTTGGGTTTATCTATCGAGGAATAGGGCGACAGGGCTAGAAGAATGAGCAGAGGCAGCATCTCACAGAAGAGAATCGGAAGAAGCGGTTGTCCAATGTTGTTCGTCTGGTGTTTTCGGGGGCTACGTAAGCTCAAGAGGTTCTGGAGAGAGCTGGAGCGCCGTGCCTGGGAAGCAGATATCAAGCGGTGCTTAAAACGTTGTGGCAGAGGAGTACGTCTAAACGGTTTTTCTGTAATCACAGGGCTTGACCAGATCGAGATAGGGGATGACGTTCATATCGGAAAGAATGCCTTCATCCGTGGTGAAGGCGGGTTAGTTATTGGGGATAACACCCATATAAGCCGTAATCTAGTTCTGTATACGGTAAATCATAACTACGAAGGAGAATGTTTGCCGTACGATCACACTCTAGTAAAGAAACCAGTGCGCATTGGGCGTAACGTTTGGATCGGTGTGAAAATAGTCCCAGGTACCACAATCGAAGATGGGGCTATCGTGGGTATGGGATTAGTAATCACCGAGGGTGTGCCTCTACTATAGCTATCATCGGGGGAGCTTTAGCGAAGATCCTCAAATAGAGGAATAGAGAGCACTATGAGTGGTTAGAGCTGGAAAGAAAGTATGGGAGAATAGGAAGACGTCGGTTGTCTTGAGGCACGGGGTAACGGTCAGTCAGTTACGAGGGGGGATGCCTACATGGATTGTGTTTTGATCACCGGAGGAGCAGGGTTTATCGGTTCGCATCTGGCGGAGCGGCTCCTGTCTTTAGGTAAAAAAGTTATTGTGATCGACGACCTCTCGACGGGGAGTATCGACAATATCGAGCACTTGAAAAGCCATAAGAGTTTCTCATATGTCATCGATACAATTTTTAACAAAGCACTCATGGCCGAACTGGTGGATAAAGCCGACACTATATTCCACCTAGCGGCAGCAGTTGGAGTTGAATTGATCGTCAAGAGCCCTGTGCGCACGATTGAGACCAATATCAAAGGGACGGAAGTTGTGCTGGAACTGGCAGCCAAGAAGGAGAAGAAGGTCGTTCTCACCTCTACTTCCGAGGTTTATGGCAAATCGACCAAGGCAATATTCAGTGAAGAAGACGACCTGATCCTCGGCCCGACTTCCAAATCGAGATGGTGCTATGCTGCCTCGAAGATAGTGGACGAATTCTTGGCCAAAGCCTATTGGAAGGAGAAAGGATTGCCTGTGGTCATCGTCCGGCTCTTTAACACTGTCGGACCACGACAGACAGGTCGATACGGGATGGTTATTCCCCGCTTTGTGCAACAGGCGCTCAAGGGCGAGCCAATCACGGTATATGGCGATGGCACCCAACGGCGATCTTTCACCTGGGTCGGTGACGTGGTCGAGGCGCTCATCAAGTTGGCGGAGCATCCCCAAGCTGTAGGGGAGGTTTTTAACATTGGTCATACTAAAGATATTTCGATCTATGAACTAGCACTGCTGGTCAAGGAGCTGACGTGTAGCAATTCGGAAATCGTCTTTGTCCCCTATAACCAAGCCTACGAGGAAGGCTTCGAGGACATGCCCCGGCGGCTACCCGACTTGACGAAGATCAAACGGCTCATTGGCTACCAACCGACGCTAGATCTGCCGCAGATCCTGGAACGGGTTATAAAGTATTACGCGAGCGAAAGACGGTGAAATGAAGGTTTTAATAACCACTGGGATTTTTCCGCCAGATGCCGGTGGGCCCGCTACTTACGTGCCTCGCATAGCGACTGAGTTGGCCAGAACGGGAAACGAGGTGTGCGTAGTCACATTGAGCGACGTGCCTGCTCATGCAGCAGATCAGCAATATAATTTCAAAGTTATCCGAATATCTCGAAGACTCCGAAAGCTATGGCGCGTTCTCAAAACGATAAAAACGATCGTCCAAACAGGAAAGCATGCAGATTTACTATATGTGAATGGACTCGATCTGGAAGCAGTTTTGGCCAATTATTTACTGCGGAAGCCGATGGTGGCCAAAGTGGTAGGTGATCGTGCTTGGGAAAGAGCTTATCAGTGGAATTGGGTAAAGGAGCCTTTCGAGGAGTTTCAGAAGAAGCGATATACATTAAAAATTGAGCTATTAAAATGGTTGCGTAATTTCCCCGTCCGGAGAATGGACAGAGTTATCGTCCCTAGCCAATATCTGAAGAGGGTGCTTACTACATTCTGGGGTATAAACGAGAAAAAGATTACAGTGGTTTATAATTCTTTCGAAAGCAACTTTGACATGATAGAAACTATAGCGATTCCTTTACCGACAGAGTATAAAGTAGTTTTCATCGGAAGATTAACCAAATACAAAGGTATTGAGGGACTGTTGCATGCCATAGCTCAGCTCCAGGAGGTTGGCCTAGTAATTATAGGGGATGGTCCTCATCGAGAAGCGCTTGAGGCCCTTGCGCAAGAGTTGGGGATTTCGCAGGAAGTTATCTTTACGGGGCAACTTCCATACGAACAAGCGATGGCCTATCTTAAGAGCTGCGATCTCTTCGTGCTAAACTCTGTTCATGAAGGATTGCCGCATGTTATCCTGGAGGCCATGGCAGCGGGTGTTCCAGTGATTGCGACCGCAGTGGGAGGAATTCCCGAGGTGATCGAGAATGGGGTTAACGGAGTTCTGGTTCCCCCGAATGATCAAGCAGCACTTTGTGAGGCGATTCAGAGGATGTTAGAGGACCGTGAGAAAAGAGAATTGTATGTGAAAAAAGCTAAAAACATCCTTCAGCGCTTCTCCTTTGAAAGGATGATCAGAGACACGTTGGTAACGCTAAGAGGGGTTGTCCCTCAAAAATGAATTACAAAGTTTGTTTTATTGGAGGGACGCGCTATAGCTGGCCGCTGAACCATACTCAAGAAAAGAAGTTCCGCGAGCTTTCGGCAGCCAGGGAGCTATTCGTAATCGCGTTCTCTTCTAACCATTTCCCAAGGAGCTTTAAGCAGTATGCCCATTTCTACCTGTTGCCTAATCTGCCCACCGCCGTTTTGCGCTATGGCTTGATGTTCACCATTGGCTCACTGCTTGCTGTATGGTTGTGCCTGGCCAGGGGGGCGAGGATCTTTGTGGCTCAAAGTCCCTATGAAGGGTTTGCAGGCGCACTGGCGAAGGCGTTGTTGCGAGCAATAGGCAAAAAGACAGTGCTAATTGTGGAGAACCATGGGGACTTTGAGGAGGCTCTCTTCCTACAGCGGCGGGTGCCTCTGTCGTGGCTCTATCGTAGCCTAATGCACCGGATTGCAAGATGGTCCCTAAAGCGGGCTGACCTTTTACGAGCCATTTCCTCAACGACGCGGCAACAGTTGGAGAGGTGGGTCGGGGATAAAAGAGGCCGTGTTGTCCAGTTTCCTACTTACACCGATATTGAGAAGTTTCTTGAGGCTTCAAAAGGTATCAAAGAAAATAAAATATATATTCTTTATGTGGGCGTGCTTACCCCTCTTAAAGGCATCCATCTACTCATCCGGGCCTTTGTTCAAATAGCATCTAAGCTCCCCGATGTCTCCCTCAAGATCATCGGACGAGCTGAAAATCCGGCTTACGCGAAGGCATTAAGAGAGTTAGTAGCTCAAAATGGACTGGTTGAGCGGGTAAGTTTTTTAGAGGAGATGCCCCAGGAAGAGCTGGTGCGACATATGTGCTCATGTTGCGTGCTTGTTCTGCCATCGGTATCGGAAGGCCTGGGGCGAGTGCTTATAGAGGCAATGGCTTGCGGCAAGCCCGTTATTGCGAGCCGGGTAGGGGGTATTCCAGAAGTTGTCCAAGACGGAGTGACGGGTTTTTTAATAACACCAGGTGATGTTAACACTTTGGCTGAGAAGCTGTTGTGGCTCCTGACTCATCCAAGAGAAGCAAGAGTGATGGGTGAACGAGGAAGAGAGTTCGCTAAAAACTTTTTCTCCACCCAGGAATACATCCGCCGATATGAAGAGTTATTTACAAAAGCTGAGCAGCTTCTCAAGGGGGAAGCACAATAATGCGCTTGTTACTTTTCAATCTGGCCACTGATGCTGATGATCCTATTTTGGGATTTGCCACTCGCTGGGTGGCCGCGCTGGCGAAGGAAGTGGACTTTATCCATGTCGTCACGATGCGGGCTGGGCGGATAGCGGTTCCGAAGAACGTGCGTGTTTACTCTGTGGGCAAGGAAAGAGGCTATAATGAGTTTCGTCGAGCCTGGGAGTTCTATCGACATCTATTTCGCATTCTTAAAACAGATAAGGTCGATGTCGCTTTTTCTCACATGATTCCAATCTTCACTATCATGGCTGCGCCTGTACTTAAAGCTAAGGATATCCCAATTGTGACGTGGTATGCACATCCCCATCTGAGCTGGAAGCTTAAATTAGCTCATCGTCTCTCTGATCGGATAGTAACTAGCCTGCCGACTGCTTATCCTTATAAGCGTGATAAATTAGTTGTAATAGGCCAGGGAATCGATACCGATCTCTTCGCACCAAATGGAACGAAACCGGATGAGCCACCAATGATTCTTTGTGTTGGGCGTCTCTCGCCAGTGAAAGACCATCCGACGTTGATTCAAGCAACGGCGTTGCTATGTAAGCGCTGGAGGAAGCCCTTTCAGGTAGTGATCTTGGGAAGTGCTCCAGATTCGCAAGGGAAAGCATACGTTGAAGCAATTCATCAGCTGGTGGAAGATTTAGGGCTTAAAGGAATAGCTCGCTTTGAGGCTGCTGTTCCCAATCACGAATTACCCCAATGGTACCGGCGATGCACCATCCATGTGAATCTCACTCCATCCGGTTTTGGGGACAAAGTAGCACTGGAAGCGATGAGTTGTGCGAGACCCTGCTTGGTAGCCAATGAAGGATTTAGACATACCCTTGGTAAGTATGCTGATCTGCTGCTCTTTCGCTATGGAGATGCTGAGGATTTAGCTAGGCGACTTCAACGGATTTTGAGTCTCCGTGAGGGGGAAAGACAGCAGATAGGAGTTTACCTGCGTGAGCGGATAGTGCAGCATCATAGTTTAAGCAAGCTTAGTGAACGGCTTCTTCAGGTATTTCAGGGGCTTAGCGGAGGTAAAGATGGGTGAACAACAATTGATCGACTTTGAAAATCGCCATTGGGAGAGTCAGGATCAAAGGATTGTTTGGAGGCATCGAATAGCCCTGCAGTTGGTGCAAGAGGAGCCAGTGCTCGATCTTGGTGGGGGGGACGGTTTATTCTTAGAGTTACTGCGGCAGAGAGGCTTTAAAGAGCTTAAGCTACTGGACATTTCTCCAATAGCAGTAGAAAAAGCCAAAGCTAAAGGGTTAAATGCTGATGTTTTTGATATTACGAAACCATTACCTTTTGCCGATGACTTTTTTGGCACGGTGTGCGCCTTGGATGTCCTTGAACATCTGTTCGACCCTTTGTTTACGCTTAAGGAAATGGCACGGGTTGGACGATCGGTAGTGATTGTCGTTCCTAACTTCCAACACTGGCGAGGGCGATTAGACACTCTTATTGGCAAGGTGCCGCCACAATGTAAGCCGAAACGAGGGCATGTTTACTGGTTTAATTATTCTATTTTTCATAAAATAATTCAACAAGCAAATCTCCAAGTAGATACTCTCGCTTTTGGAGGCCACGTAAAGCTAGGCCCCTTCGGAAACTGGTTGGCAAGATTAAGTCCTAACTTGTTTGCCCACAGTTTTGCAGCCCGGCTTCGAAAAAAAAGTAGAGAGTAAAATACACGCAGATGACCCAAAGGGTAAGCCTGGTATCGCGAAGTTGGTGGCGAGCGCGCAAGAGGCTGATTTGCCTCTCCGCTGTCTTACTCGGATTAATCGGTATTTGCGTCATAGTTACCCTAACTCTCCATGACAAGAACAACCGGCTTGTAGCGTTGGTCTTGGGCGCGGCTTTGTTATTCCTTTGGGTTTCTATATATAACTACAAATTAGGGTTTTACATTTTTCTCTTGCTGTCCCCCTGGGTAGCTACTGCTTTTAGGTTACCTATCCTGCCACGTTTTATCTACCCTTCTGAGCTATTATTTTTATTCCCTTTAATCGGCTTGCTGGTCCACTCAGCCAGAAGTGGGGCTCCTCTTAGGCTGCCACGTCAGTTAGCCCATGGGCTGGTAATTTTTATCGTAGCCCTCCTGCTATCAGGTTTCATGGCTGCCGACCTGGTTGCATTTGGGAACGGAATAGAAAGTGTGCTTACACTCGCGATTTTTGTTTTGCTTCTGCCAGAATTGACCGGCAGGAAGCTCGAGGTGTTGTTTGCAATTTATGTACTTAATGGAGCTGCAATGAGCTTACTCAGCCTAGCAGGTTTTTCAGTATATCCAGGATTTAGGACTAGCGGTCCGTTTTTCAATCCCAATTACCTTGCTATTTATCTTGTCAATTCTTTTTTGTTTGCTGTTGCCTTCTTGTATTATATAGTTCACCAAAAAAAGTTAAAATATCTTTTGTTAATTTGCGTTAGTCTTATCATAATTACAATAATCGGGACCGGTTCCAGATCTGCACTACTAGGGTTGGCTATAGCAATAGCAATGTTTCTTTGGAAAATAAAAAAGCTAGAATTTAGCTTTAGGAAAGGGGTAAACTATTTACTCGTGGGTAGTATGATAGTGACTTTGTTAATTACTTGGCTGCCTGGCACTAGCAGGATAATCCAATCGGGGCTGGACTTCATGGCTTCTATCGTTGTAAATCAAGAACAAAAGCAAGGAATAATGCATCGCACGCTCCTCTTGAAAGCGGGGCTTAACATGTTCTTGAAGAGCCCAGTTTTAGGTGTTGGTTATAATAATTTTCCGTATAATTACCATCGGTACTTACCTGAAGAGCTAGCGGAGGACTGGCTTCGGGCGGCGCGCCTAGATATACCGCAGCGTGTTACACATAATGATTTTGTGAAATATCTCGCTGAGACGGGGGTTATAGGTTTTGGGGCCTATTTGTACCTTCTTGGGGTGGCATTTTTTGCTTACAGGAGGAGATTTCAGCAGCTCCACCGAGCGGGACAACGAACTGCCTTGCTGCTTGGAGGGGCATGGGCGGCGTTCATTGCTAACGTAATCTTTTGCTTGGCGCATAACTACTCAAATTTCTATTTCTTCTGGATAACAATCGCGCTTCCGTGGTGTCTTGATTCCTCGACAGGCACGCAAATATCGGAAAGATGAAAATTCTTTACATCTCAAACGCCCGCATTCCCAGTGAAAAGGCACATGTCTATCAGATCCTAAAGATGTGCGAGGCCTTCGCTGCTCAGGGGGTGGAGGTAATACTGTTACATCCCTTTCGATTTAATACCAAAGAGATGCGCCAGGTTAAAGACGTCTATGATTATTATGGTCTTAAGCGGCAGTTTTCCATCAAAACTTTACCCTCTTTGGACCTGGCCTTTTTGAAAAAGATTTCTCCTAAACTGCATTTTATGATACAAAACCTAACATATGCTTTCGCTGTCTTACTATATATTCTTTTCAAGAAATTACCTGGAGAGAAATTTATAATATATAGCCGAGACAAACTTTCCGCTATGGCTTTGGTCCTGGCAAAAAGATTGCTAAGAATTCCTGTCTTCTATGAAGCCCATGTCTACCCTGTTTCCCGAGCTACTAAACGGTTGTCTTTCTATAGTAAGTTTGATGGTCTTATTACTATCACTCGTAATTTGAAGGCCATGTATGAGCAAGGAGGGATAAACAGCGAGAGAATAATTGTTGCCCCCGATGGCGTGGATCTAACTCTTTTCAGTAATCTTCCTTCTAAAGAAGAAGCACGACAGCAACTGAGGTTGCCCTTAGAAAGGCCATTGGTAGTTTATACGGGTCACTTATTCCGCTGGAAGGGGGTTTATAATTTTGTTGAAAGCGCTCAATATTTGACGGATGAGGAAATAGTGATTGTTGGTGGAACTCCACCTGATGTTAGTAGTTTGAAGAAATTCATTTTTGAAAAGAAATTGCATAATGTTCGTGTGCTAGGATATGTGCCCCCGAAGGTAGTGCCACTCTATTTGGCGGCAGCAGATGTATTGGTTCTGCCTAACTCGGGGCAAAGTTATATTTCGCGTTTTTATACATCCCCCTTAAAACTTTTTGAGTACATGGCGTCAGGAAGACCCATTGTAGCAACTGATCTGCCCTCGATCCGGGAGGTTTTGCAGGATGGTCGAAATGCGGTTTTGGTGGAACCAGACAATCCGCGGGCATTAGCAAGAGGGATTAAGAAAGTTTTGGGAAACGCTGAGTTCGCGACTAAAATAGCTGAGCAAGGGCTTGAAGATGTGCAAGAATATTCCTGGGAAAGGAGAGCCGAGAAGGTATTGCAGTTCTTGGAGCAGAGGAGGAAGAAGCGATATGCTTGATTTAGCAGCGTTCATGGATAGTCTTAGGTGCTTAAATTGTAGTGGAGATCTCGAGTTAGATCAAGAGGTGGGAGAGTTGAAATGTATGAGGTGTTCGATCAGTTATCCAATTCGGGAAGGTATTCCCATTTTCCTTCCTGCCGATGTCGATTTCTCCACGTGGGAAGAATATGCTGCGGAAAGCGGGACAACTAGTTTCCCTCACGAAATTTTAAATAGATTTTGCGGGAAGAAGATATTAGATGTTGGTTGTGGGAATGGCAAGCATTTGGCCGGCTTAAAAGATAAGGAGCTGAAGGTAGGACTAGAAGTTAGCTTGAAAAGGTTGCAAGAAGGTCTAAAAAATTTCCCCGATATCTACTTTCTCCTTGCTAGTGCTTACCGAATTCCACTCAAAGACAGAACTGTCGATACTGTTATTATGATAGACGTTATCGAGCATCTGGATGATCCATCTCAAGCTTTGAAAGAAGTAGTGAGGGTTCTTGATGTAGGAGGAAGACTAGTCTTGCAGACTCCAAACTATCCGATTAAAAGACTTTATGACTTTATTAATTATTTAAGGGGATCACGACGATCTTTTAAGGACGATCCTACACATGTTAGTAAATTTACTTGGACAAAAATTAGAAATTTAATAAGTAAGTTTTTTGTTATTGAGGAAATTTCCACGCGAAATGTCCTAGGGGAGCGAAGAGTCATATCTCTGCAGAAAATAAAAAATAAATCACTAGGACTTTTATTTGGGCAGAAAACAATTATCATTGCCCAAAAAATCCAGTAATGTTACCCTTAAAAATATTTTGTAGATGGATTTACAGGCGTTCCATAAATTTACAACACAGACTTAGGTATTTAAAATGGAAATTGTTGCTAGGAGGGCTAGACAATCCCGTATATTTTCACGGCAAAGTACACATAACTTGTCCTCAAAACGTGTATGTAGGCCAACATACTACTTTGAATGAAGGCGTATTTTTAAATGCAAGAAAGAACGGAATTATAAAAATAGGCAGGTTTGTCCGTTTGTCACCTTATGTAATAATTTTAACGGGCGAGCTAAATTTTAGGCAGAATTACCCATATCGCCATATTGACAAACCTGTAATTATTGAGGATGGAGTATGGATAGCCTCAAATGCTATTATATTACCGGGAGTAAGAATAGGGAAAGGTGCTGTTGTGGCCGCAGGGGCGGTTGTTATTAAGGATGTTGCTCCATATACCCTTGTCGCAGGTGTTCCCGCAAAGGTTGTTCGTGAGTTAAAGAGTAAAAATGAGAAGTGAGAACTCTACAAAGCAACGAAAATTTAAGCAGTATTATATTAATTTAATGTCTAAAAGCAAGAAAGCAATGAAATTTGATTTTGATTACTATTTACGCGGGGGTTTTTGGCTCACCCTTGCTAATGTTCTCACAGTTGCGTTGAGCTTGCTATTATCAGTTATTTTCGCCAATTTTACATCTAAAACCTTCTACGGTCAATATAAATTTGCGCTATCTGTCTTTTCTCTATTAACGATTCTTGCTTTACCCGGGATGGACACGGCAATTCTGCAATCAATTGCCAAAGGGTACAATCGGTTTTTACTCGAAGGAGTGCGAGAGAAACTTAAGTGGAGTCTATTATCTTGGCCTATTATAGCGATCATCGCTTTATATCTTCTTATCCATAAAAATAATTCCTTAGGATGGGCTTTTCTTTTGAGTATGCCGCTTTTCACGCTAGGCAATGGATTCGCCAATAATGCCTTTTTTATGGGAAGAAAACAGTTCAGGGTAGCAGCTCTCAGCATCATCGGTCAGAGTGTTCTCCTAACAAGCTTCGTAGCAGGAGCACTATTTTGCTGTCAAAATAATATAGTTGTAGTCGTAACAGCTTACCTGGGTGCACAAGCCCTCTTCAAGCTAATAGTATTTCTTGCTATAACAAAGCTAAAATTGAAGGAGAAACCTATTGCCCAACAAGATAATGTCAGGTTAATTGCTTATGGAAAACACCTTACTGCTATCAGTGTAATCTCAAAAGTCGCTGATAGCCTCGATCGCTTGTTGCTTGCGTATTTTCTAGGTTTCCAAGGAGTAGCAATCTATGCCATCGCCAAGGTCATACCAGAAGCAGTGAAAGGCTTGCATAAGCAGATTGGTTCTTTAGCATTACCTAGACTAACTGCTGCTGAACCTGCTAATGTTTATATTAAGATACGCGCTAAATTATTGCATGTCTTGATCTTAGGAGGCATCACTAGTGTGGCTTTGATGTTGGCCCTCCCGTTCGCTATTCCTATTATCTATTCTGCGAAATATGAGCCTTCAATCATCCCAGCCGAGATTCTGTCTCTCTCAATTTTTTTAGCCCCCCTCAACTTCGTATTAGTTGCAGCTTTAACAAGCCAAAGAAAAGCAAAAGAGTTATATTGCCTCCGATTGGCTACGTCGGGAACTAGAATATTGTTATTATCGATATTGGTACCCTTGGCTGGGGTATCGGGGGCAGCTTTGAGCTTGCTCTTGTCGAGAGTGGTTAACGCCGTATATGGATGGTATGCTCTTAGGAAGATAGCGTCAGAGTCAGAGGAGAAGGGTGAGTAGAGCGCGAAAGAGAGGTAAGCAATGGCAGCAAATAAGGTACTGATCATCGGCATGGATAGGAGCTTGGTATCTGCTGAAGCCGTTTATGGATAATCTACGGGAGTTAGTGAAGAATGGACAAGCGGGAACATTGCACTCGATAAGCCCGCTGATTAGTCCAGCAGCGCGGGGGACATTCTTGACAAGGGTGAACCTGGGCAAGCTCGGCCTACACCGATGGAGAAGAGCCCAGGAAGGACACCTAAAAAAGGTCAAGTCAAGGATAAGTCAATATCGCCAGGCCCAACTAGATCCCAATTCTACTGCCTTTACCGCAATCGGTTTTTGGGGCTACATCTTCCTGCGGGACAATGTCTCTTTAGCCGAACGGGATAGGTTGCTGCGAAGGCTTCAGGAGATGGTCGATCCCGCCAACAATAGGAATATAGCTAGAAAAATATATACAAAAGAAGAATCGTATCAAAGAGATCAATTAGCGAAGCTGCCCGACTTAATTTTGGAACCAGAAGATGGTTATACTTTTTCCGCTTCTGATAGTTTTCAGAGTCCATGGTTTGTAAAGAAGATTGACCCGAAAGAGAGCCGCCACGTCGGCACGTGCCACTTAGATGGCATTGTTGTGTTTGAGGGAGCGCATGTTAAAAGTGGCCCTTCATGGCTGAAAGCTGAGTTGCTCGATATAACGCCTACAGTAGTTTACTATACCGGGCGCCCGGTCCCTAAATATATGGACGGAAGGGTACTAGAGGAGGTTTTTAATGCACAAAGAACGTAGAATTAAGAGAATTGCCATCCCTACCAGTAGGAAAGTTAGACCACCCAATATGTATTCAGACATCGAAGAAGAAGCTGTCCGTAAAAAATTAAAGGATTCAGGATATTTAGATTAGACGATGTTTACTACAAACCCCCGGGTGATTTACATTCTCGGATCCGGTCACTGTGGCTCCACGTTACTTGATTTGCTTCTAGGGGCTCATCCTCAAGTCATTGGTGTCGGGGAAGTTGCGAATATCCACAAATATATCAATGGGAAAGGAGGTAACAACAATATTTGCTCCTGCAGACGGCGCTTTGAAGAATGCGGTTTTTGGCAGCAGGTTTTGGAATGCCTTTCTAAAAGTGTCTCGGATGTACGTGATTTTGACATTCATATCTACATGAGCTGGAAAAAAATTTTTACACTTTCAACAGAAGAGCGGCAAGGCTTTTCGCAGCGCTATGGTGCAATGAATAAAGTCCTCTTTGACTGTATCGCTAAGGTCAGCGGCAAGGAAATAATCGTAGATTCCTCGAAACAGGCCCAGCGACTTTATTTTCTCCAACACTCTGGAATGCTAAATCTCCAAGTGATTCACCTAATACGCAATGGGAAAGCGGTGATGAATTCCTACGTACGTAAGTACGGGAAGCCCCTAGCTGCGATCAGAAGGTGGGCAGGAGTCAATACAGCGGCAATCTTTCTCAGGAGACTGTTCCGTCCAGATCAGTGGTTTCAAATATCTTATGAACGACTAGCTACGGAGCCAGATATTACCTTGCAAGAGATTTGCGGATTTCTAGGAATCGAATATGATCCGCAAATGCTGCATTTTAGAAAACACATAACACACAACTTGGGAGGCAACAGGATGCGCTTCCGGTCAGAAGAAAGGATTGTCCCTGATGAAAAGTGGCGGAGGGAGCTGAAGCGGTCCCATGCATTCCTCTTCAACATTCTCGCGGGCTGGTTGAATAAGTTCTACGGATACTGAATATTATGAAGCGACTTAGGGTTCTTCACTTGATCCCCACGCTTTATATCGGCGGGGCCGAGTTGGATATGGTACGCAAAGCGCGGGTCCTAGCCTCTCGAGGTGACTTCGAAATCTTCATTTTGCCATTTCAAAGCAATGGTCCCCTGAGTGAGCTTGTGTGCTGCAGCCCTAGGGTGAAAGTCATTCCACCTTACAAAGAGGGACTAGCAGGTATGCTTATCACGTCGTTGAAATTGCCAAGGCTTTTGAGGCAACTTCACCCTCACATTATCCATTTGCACATGTTCCGGGGTGAGTTAGTAGGGCTGTTCCCAAGCGTGTTAAGAAAGGCGCCTGCTACTGTCTACACTGTTCAGCACATGGCTGATGCTGATCCCTTATGGAAGAGGGTCTTCTCTCGGGTTACGGTCAAATATAAAGACAGAATCATCGCTTCTTCGCAAGCCGTAAAGGGGGCTTTGGTCGCGTATACGCATCTCCCTGCGGAGAAGATCGAAGTAATCTATAATTCCGTCGACTTCTCTAAAGTCGAAGAGGTGACTCATTCTCCTCCTAACCCTGAACAACCAATCATTGGAACTGTAACCAGGTTGCATCCTGATAAAGGTATACAGTATTTTATTAAAGCTTTCCCAGCGATCGTCAAAGAGTTTCCCAAAGCCCAGGGCTGGATCATCGGGGATGGAGAGGAAAAAGTGAAGCTTCAGGCTTTGGCGGAAGAACTGGGAATACGGGATAAAATAAAGTTCTGGGGGTGGGTGCGGGAGCCCTATCATCTATTGAGCCAAATGAGCCTTTTCGTCTTTCCCTCCGTTACTGAGGCCTTGGGGATAGCTTTAATAGAGGCTTTGGGATTGGGAGTGCCCGCTGTAGCCTCCAACGTGGGGGGGATTCCTGAAGTGTTAGAGAAGAAGCCTGAGTGGCTGGTTCCACCATGTCAGCCAATGGAGCTAGCTAAGAAGAGCCTTGAAATTCTATGCAATTACCCTCAAGCTCGGAAGGCAGCGCAAGAGCTTAGCCGACTCGTCCGGGAGAAGTTCGATGTTAAAAGATTGGCTAATCAGCAAGGAAAACTGTACCGCGAACTCGTAGAAGGAGGTTAGGGCAGTGGGTGGACCCAAAGACAAGGTTGGCATTATCGGCCTCGGCTATGTTGGTCTGCCTTTAGCGTTGGAATTCTGCCACGCAGGTTTCGAGGTGGTTGGTGTCGATCTTGAGAAAAGGAAGCTCGAAAGCTTAAGAGCTGGTCGCTCTTACCTCACCGATGTGGATGATGTCCCCATCCGCGAATGTATCCAATCTGGGAAGTTGCAAGTTACGGACGACTACATGCAACTAATGGAGGTCCAAGCGATCAGCATCTGTGTTCCCACTCCTTTGCGCAAGACCAAGGACCCAGACATGTCTTACGTCGTTGAGGCTGCGAAGAACTTGTCCAGAGTTTTGCGAAAGGGACAGTTAGTCATTTTAGAGAGTACTGTCTACCCTGGGGCAACAGAAGAGTTGGTTGCCCCTATCCTAGAGCAGAGTGGACTGAAAGTTGGAAAGGACTTCTATCTGGCCTTCTCACCAGAGCGAGTCGATCCTGGAAACAAGAAGTATAGCCTGACCGAGATTCCCAAGATCGTCGGAGGTGTAACCCCAGAGTCCACTGAAAAAGCTGTTGAGCTCTACGGTAAAGTTTTCAAAAAGGTCGTTCCCGTGCGCTCAGCGTGCGAAGCAGAGATGGCCAAGCTATTGGAAAACACCTTTAGAGCGGTGAACATCGGGTTGATCAACGAGCTAGCTTTAGTAGCGCATAAAATGGGAATCAATATCTGGAATGTGATTGAAGCCGCTAAGACAAAACCTTTCGGTTTTATGGCCTTCTACCCTGGTCCAGGGCTGGGGGGACATTGTATCCCGATTGACCCGTTCTATCTTTCATGGAAGGCTAAGACTTATCGGGCTGAGACAAGCTTTATCGAGCTGGCAGATAGAATCAATAGCCAAATGCCAACCTACGTGGTCGAGAGGTTGGCCGATTTGCTTAACCACGAGGGGAAACCGCTTAAGAACTCTAAGATATTGATTCTAGGCGTCGCTTATAAGCCCGATGTCAACGATATACGGGAGTCGCCCGCTTTAGACATTCTGGGATTGCTCCTCCAAAAAGGTGCTGAGGTCACCTATAATGATCCACACGTACCTAGCCTGGAATACCTAGGCAAGCAATGGCAGTCTCAGCCGCTGAGTGAAGAGGTACTAGCTGCCCAGGACTGCGTACTCGTTCTCACTGATCACTCCGATTACGACTGGGAGTTCATAGCGCAGCACGCTAGGTTAATTTTCGATACGCGCAATGCTACCAAAAGGCTGCAGGAAAGATACAAAAACATTGAGGTGCTTTAGTTAAGGAGTTTTTATTGGCCGAGTTGTTCCTGATCACTGGCGGAGCAGGGTTCATCGGGTCGCACTTGGTTGAACGCTTGGTGCGGGATGGTCAACATGTGCGCGTCCTCGACAACCTATCGACTGGAAAATGGGAGAACATCGAGCCATTTCTGGCGGCCGTCGAGTTCATCACGGGCGACATTCGGGATCTAAAAGTGGTCCAGCAAGCAGTAGAGGGTGTGGATTACGTTTTACACCAGGCAGCAGTGCCCTCTGTTCCTCGTTCAGTAAAGGACCCTCTCGTCACGAATTCAGCTAATGTTGATGGAACCCTGAACATCTTGATTGCCGCGCGCGATGCCGGGGTGAAACGAGTAGTTTACGCCTCCTCCTCCTCAGTCTATGGCGACACTCCTATACTTCCTAAGCGCGAGGAGATGAGGCCTACACCGCGCTCGCCTTATGCTGTGAGCAAGCTTGCAGGAGAGCTCTACTGCCAGGTCTTTTACCACGTCTATGGCTTAGAGACCGTGGCTCTAAGGTATTTTAACGTCTTCGGCCCTCGTCAGGATCCGAAATCGCAATATGCTGCTGTCGTTCCGAAATTCATTACCGCGTTGCTCCGTGGCGAGCCGCCGACGATCTTTGGCGATGGGGAACAGTCACGAGACTTCACCTACGTCGAGAACGTAGTTGAAGCTAATCTGTTAGCAGCTAAAGCCCCTGGCGTAGCTGGCCAGGTTTTTAATATTGCCTGTGGCGAACGGTTAACAGTTAACCAACTAGCTGCAATCTTGAGCGAGATCATAGGGGTAAATCTTGAGCCGGAGCATGTTCCACCGCGGCCAGGGGACGTGCGTTACTCCCTGGCCGACATCTCCAAGGCACGGAAGCTTTTGGGGTACGAGGTCAAGGTGGATGTTCGCGAAGGCTTGGAACAGACGGTGAAGTGGTATAGAAGCCACTCAGTATGAGCCGAAAGACCAAGGTCCTTCAGCTTGCGGCAGTCGATATCACCGTTAAGTTTCTCCTCCTGCCATTGATCGATCGGCTGTTAGAAGAAGGCTATGAGGTCCATATCGCTTGTTCTCCGGGACGACACTTACAAGAGCTAGCAGAGCAAGGATACGTCGTTCACCCCGTTCCAATTACTCGGAGGATAGCACCATTTTCTAATGTGAGGTCGTTTTGGAGGCTCTACCTCCTAATACGGCGTGAACGTTTTGACATTGTCCACGTCCACACACCGGTGGCTGCTGTCTTGGGACGGATCGCAGCGAGGCTTGCCCACGTGCCAATAATTATTTACACGGCCCATGGTTTCTACTTTCACGAATTGATGCCCTCTTGGAAGCGTAGGCTGGTTATCTGGATAGAGAGGGTTTTAGGGAGATGCTGTACAGATATGCTTTTTACTCAAAGCAAGGAGGACTGGGCAACTGCACTTGAAGAGAAGATAGTTGACAACGGGAAGGCAGTTTGGATCGGAAACGGTGTGAACGTAGAGGCCTTCAAGGTGACGCCGGATCCTCGGGTGAGGGTGGAGCTGAGGTTGAAAGCAAGTGACAAAGTGATTGGCTTTATTGGACGTTTGGTGCAGGAGAAAGGTATTGAGGAGCTGTTTTTAGCAATGACGAAGGTTGTTAGGGAAATTCCACAGGCCAAACTTCTTATCGTCGGGGATACCCTAGAGAGCGACCGAGACCAACGTCTAAAGAAACGGCTTAGGGAGTTGATTCAGGCAAACAAGCTGGAGGGAGCGGTGAAGTTCGCTGGCTTTCGTGAGGACATCCCTAAACTGTTGGCCATCATGGATCTCTTCGTTCTTCCGTCGCACCGCGAGGGCATGCCTCGGACGCTTCTGGAGGCTATGGCGGCAGGGAAGCCAGTAGTAGCCACGAACATTCGCGGCTGCCGTGAGGAGGTTATCCATGGTGTAACAGGCCTTTTAGTACCTGTGCGTGATCCATGTGCGCTTGCTGAAGCTATTGTTAAAATTTTGTCAAATCCTGAGCTTGCTTATGCAATGGGCGAGGCAGGCCAGCATCGCGCCCAACAAGAATTCGACGAGGCAGTCGTTTTAGAACGTCAAATTAAAGCTTATCGCAAGTTGCTCTTCCAGCTAGAAGGGCAGGGCCAGAGGCTTGAACAAAAAGGTGCTAATTCGGAGGCTTGATTGTTAGAGAGGGTCTTTTGGGAGGAAGTAAAAGGGATTCACAAGGGGGAGAGGTTTTAGTAAAAACAGGGTTGGAAAGGTGGGTAAGCTCGTGAAGAGCGTCCAATTAGTGTTTAAGCGTGCTCTTGATGTTATCCTCAGTGCGGCGGGCCTGATTTTGCTGGCGGTTCCCTTTACTTTGATCGCTTTGGCCATTAAGGCGGATTCCAGGGGACCGGTCTTCTTTCACCAAGAGCGCGTGGGCAAAGACGGCAAGATTTTCAGAACATGGAAGTTCCGCACTATGGTAGAAGGCGCTGTCCATCAAGGCTTGGGATACACGGTGGCTAAGGATGACCCTCGGATTACTCGCGTGGGACGAGTGCTTCGCAATTGGGGCTTAGATGAGCTGCCCCAGCTCATCAATGTGCTTAAAGGGGAAATGAGCTTGGTGGGGCCTAGACCCACCCTGCCATATCAAGTGGAACACTACGACAACTTTCAACGCCGTAGGCTGGCTGTAAAACCCGGGATCACCAGCCTGGCGGTGGTTTCTGGGCGCAATCTCTTGCCTTGGGAGGAAAGGATCAAGCTCGACGTGTGGTACGTGGACCACTGGTCACTGTGGCTGGATTTCAAGATCTTGCTGAAAACCATCTGGACTGTTTTGATTAAACGAGAAGGGGTCTACGGCGAGGGAGGAGTAAACGACCCATTTGTGTCTCCGCCGCCAAGTACGAATAATGACGGGGGCTCCCATGGGTAAGCCCGTTTCCCTGTTGATCTATGGCGCTAGCGGACACGCCAAAGTGGTGGTTGACTTGGTCAAACGCTGCGGACAATACAACATCGTTGGCCTTTTGGATGACAATTCTGACCTCCATGGCAAAACGATTTGTAACTACCCGGTACTTGGAGGATTCGACTGGTTGGTAGCACATCGAGGTGAAGCGGTCCAGATGCTCCTCGCTATAGGCGATAACCACAGCCGCCGGCGAGTTTTTGAACGCCTTCAAGCATTGGGCGCACGGTTCGCCTCTCCCCAAGTGCATCCAGCAGCATGCCTCGGTAGCGGCGTTACCCTTGGTTTGGGGACAGTTGTCATGGCTGGGGCCGTGGTAAACGCAGACGCTGCGATCGGTGCCCATGTTATTGTGAACACCAGTGCCACGGTGGACCATGACTGTGTGGTTGGCGACTTCGCTCATATCGCGCCTGGGGTCCACCTGGCCGGTGGCGTAAGAGTAGGAAGACTGACACATATTGGCATCGGGGCCTGCGTGATTCAGGGGGTTACGATCGGCGAGGAAACAATTATCGGAGCGGGGGCAGTTGTTGTGGAGGACATCCCTGCTCGAGTCGTAGCAGCTGGGGTGCCAGCGCGCGTGATACGGAGGATTGCCAGCGATGAATCACAAGCAAACTGAGACGATCCCTCTTGCCAGGCCTGACGTCACCGAAATCGAGATTCAGGCCGTGTTGGAGGTGTTGCAAAGCCCCTACCTCGCATTAGGCCCCAGAAAGAAGGCTTTTGAGGAGGAGATCACTAAGTATGTCGGAGTGCGCTACGCTGTGGCTGTGAATAGCGGTACCAGTGCTTTACACCTCGTAGTCCGCGCTCTGGACATTGGACCAGGGGACGAGGTGATCACTACTCCTTTCAGCTTCATTGCCTCCTCCAACTGCATCCTGTACGAAGGGGCCAAACCGGTTTTCGTGGACATCGATCCGAGGACCCTGAATATCGACCCCGAGCGCGTAGAAGGAGCCATCACAACTCGCACCAAGGCGATCTTAGCCGTCGATGTCTTCGGACATCCGGCCGATTGGCCGGCCCTGGAACGGATTGCTGAAAAGCACGGCCTTCTCCTTATCGAGGATTCAGCGGAGGCCTTAGGCTCAGAACTGGATGGCAAGCGATGTGGTTCCTTCGGAAACGCTGGGATCTTCGGATTTTACCCCAACAAGCAGATCACCACCGGGGAAGGCGGCGTCGTGGTAACTGACGATCCAGAGGTCGCAGCCCTCTGTCATAGCATGGCCAATCAAGGGAGAGGGGAAGGCGGCACATGGCTAAACCACGTGCGTTTGGGGTACAACTATCGTATGGACGAAATGTCGGCGGCGTTGGGCCTGGCCCAGCTCTCCCGGATTGAAGAGATCATCGAGGCTCGCGCTAAGGTGGCCGCTTGGTATACGCAGGCGTTGGCTCGTGTGGAGGGGGTGGAGCCTCCCTACGTGGCCCCGGGGGTTCGAATGAGCTGGTTCGTGTACGTGGTGCGGCTAGCACCAGAATTCTCGCGTGAGGACCGAGACCGGATAATCGAAGGGCTGCAAGCGCAGGGCATTGGGTGCCGTGCTTACTTTGAACCGATACATTTGCAGCCCTTTTACCGAGAGCTTCTTGGCACGAAGGAGGGAGATTTTCCGATCACGGAAGCGGTGGCAACGCGCACGATTGCTCTGCCTTTTTACAACCGGTTGACAAAAGAACAAATTGAGCATGTAGTGGATACACTAGCTGATCTCGTAAGACATATGTGAGGGGGTGAAATGCGGGGAATCTTGGCCTTCTGGCACCGCCGGCCAAGGCTGTGGCAGAGCCTAGCTTTTCTTTTGGCCGATGCAGTTGTGATTGTGCTTTCTCTATACCTAGCGTTTCTGTTACGGTTCGATGGGTATATCTCTACTCGCTATCTCACCGTGTTCTATCGGACTTTGCCCCTTGCCTTAGGAATAAAAATCCCCCTTTTAGCGCTGTTCCGCATGTACCGCTTCAGTTGGGCCTACGTGGGCGTGGAGGAGATTCTTAACACATTTGTCGCTTGTTCCATAGGCTCCTTGGCTCTGGCAGGCTCGCTCTTCCTCCTCCGCCATTTGCCAACCTTTTCTGGAATGCCACGGTCCATACTGGCCATCGATTTCGCCTTTACGCTGATCGGCATAGGCGGAATTCGCCTTTACAAACGGGTTGTCCGACATCTTCACGCGCGGGGGAGCCTGCGGGGTCGGGGACGGCCAACTCTAATCGTTGGAGCGGGCGACGCGGGAGAGCAGCTTCTTCGAGGCATATTGCAGGAAAAGGGAGCAGGCTTTTGGCCTGTGGGGTTTGTGGATGATGATCCAGGAAAGCAGGGGCTCGTCATTCATGGCGTGCGGGTACTCGGTCCTAGGAATCGTTTGCCGGAGCTCATCCGTTCCCAACGGGTAGAAGCGGTGATCATCGCCATGCCATCGGCCCCATCGCGGGTAGTCCGGGAGACAGTGGAACTTGCCCGCAAAGGAGGAGCTAGAGAAATCAAGATCATCCCGTTTCTCAGCGAGCTCTACACTGGTGAAGTGAGGGTTTCCGAGGTGCGAGAAGTGCAGCCGGAAGATCTTTTGGGCCGCGAACCAGTTTCCATCGACACTGGAACGGTGAAGCGCTTCCTCCAAAACAAAGTGGTGCTGGTCACAGGCGCGGCTGGATCCATTGGCTCTGAACTCTGCCGACAGGTGCTGCGTTTTACGCCAAAACAACTCCTTGCTCTGGACATCGACGAGACAGGGCTTTTTCAGTTAGAACGAGATCTTGAAAGAAGATTTCCCAAAGGGCATTTTCAGATCCTCGTTGGAGATGTGCGAGACAAGGAAAAGTTGGCGTCTCTCTTCCAGCGCCACCATCCCGATGTGGTTTTTCACGCTGCGGCCTACAAGCATGTACCGGTTATGGAAGCATTCCCTGATGAGGCGGTGAAAACCAACGTTTTCGGCACTCAAAACGTGGTAGAAGAGGCATGCCGGACAAGAGCAGAGGCTTTTGTTTTGATCTCCACAGACAAGGCGGTCAACCCCACTTCCGTCATGGGAGCAAGTAAGCGCTTGGCTGAGATGGTGACCCTCGCGATAGGACGAAACTCCTCCACCCGCTGTATGGCGGTGCGGTTTGGAAACGTGTTGGGCAGCCGCGGTAGCGTACTACCCTTGTTCATGGAGCAGATCCGCCGGGGTGGACCGGTGACGGTCACTCACCCGGAGATGAAACGCTACTTCATGACCACGGCGGAAGCAGTCCTCTTGGTTCTTCAAGCCGCTGCTATGGGACAGGGTGGAGAAGTGTTTGTCTTGGACATGGGGAAACCCGTGAAGGTTCTTGACCTCGCAAAGGAGCTGATACGGTTTCATGGACTTGAGCCAGACCGCGATATACCCATTGTCTTTACCGGAATCCGACCCGGGGAGAAGCTCTTCGAGGAGATTCTGACGGCCGAAGAAGGAACCGACGTCACTTCCCACCAACGGATTTTCGTAGCCAAAATGGGGACCCCTTGGGAGAGACAACAGCTAAAAGATGCCCTCATACGGCTGCACCGTGCTCTGGAAGTCGGGGAGAGGGAGGCCATCATCAGGGTGCTGCAGAGCCTGGTGCCCACATACCGGCCCTTTCGACAGCCGCCTCCCGAAGGCACCTAACATCAGAAGTTCCCTACACTAGCAAAGGAAATCCGCCCCCTCTCAGCGAAGCCGTGCTGGACCAATTGAAAGTCGTGGATGGACCCTGAGCTCCTTGTTCACTGCTTTAACTATCCTCTTCTCTACGCCCGGTTCTGCGTGAATTTTAAGTTCAGTGCCGAACTTGGGCCAAAACCATTAGCTGGTAAGGCACTCACATGCGTGCTATGAGGTGGGGTTCAGCCCCTCCCACGTTTTTCGATAGATGTCGAAGTCGGTCTGCGAAAAGAGAACCATTCGCACCTCGGAGAGGGCACCAGGGTGCTCCTTAAGGAAGTCGCGGATCGCCTGCAACGCCACCCGCGCTGCCCGGTCCACTGGGTACCCATACACCCCGGTGGAGATGCTGGGGAAAGCGACGGAGCGGATCCCCCGTTCCACCGCGAGCGCAAGACAGGAGCGGTAGGCCTTAGCGAGGAGCTCGGGTTCTCCCTTCGTCCCCCCGTGCCACACCGGGCCTACGGTGTGGATCACCCA
>JGI24020J35080_1000548_pt1 | contig 27416 bp, 35 predicted proteins | sample Deesub1362A_J573_FD_35080 | JGI IMG/M metagenome (IMG submission 35080) | reverse complement strand
CCAGGAATTCGTAATGGAAACATTTCTATTGACACCTCTATTATACATTCATATATCCATGGAAATTACCTCTTTAACTTTTCTATTCTAAGTACAGGAACACCACCCTCTATACTGTAATCATAATACTCTTTTACTTCTATGTCTCCAGGTTCGTGAATGAAACCACCACGATGTGTAATAAAACCATAGAAATCTCCATCAAAGACTACACCAGTTATATGATCGAACTCTGTTGGTTTGTAGTCCTCGTCATCTATTATAACCGTACACTCAACCCTATCTCTTTCCCTTACATCATTAAAGAATATAAGTACATTTTCCACATTACGATATATATGTGTCTCGTTTCCATATTTTCCATATTCATAACCAGACATACTACCACCTCCTTATGGATAATCCCATATCTTTTCAATATCTTCATTACCTTGTATAGCATCCAACTCATCTATACCTTCTAATACATCAGTATATGAAAGTCTTTGTCCATCTATATGTAAATCTGATATTTTATATAAGTACCGTTTACCACTTGGACTTGTAGTGATCAGCCAATACTCAGAAATATCTGTTAATACATTATAAGAACCCTCCATACCTCTAAGCATATCAACTATAGGTGCAACTGGAACACGAGACTCAATATCATCCCAGTCTGGTGTATTCTGTGGATTTAGGGTTTTGGGTTTATCTTCACCACTGATGAGTTCATAGTTGAATTCCTCAAAATCTCTTGCATCTTTGAGAGATTCGAAACAGTATTGTTTTGGTAATACACAACGTTTAACATAGACTATCTCTTCAACATAACCATCAGGGAATGGATAATTGATCCTGATGACCCAGTCACCACGTACTAAAGATTCAGCAATAGTCTCGCCTTCCTCTGTTCCAACATCAAGTGTGTATTTGTTGCCAAAAGCTCTTCTTATGTGTGTAAGTTCATGTATTGTATCCATGATGAATCTCTGTTGCACAACTGGATCTGTATCTATATCTTCAAATTCTTCTGGACTATAACCTATTATTAGTGGATAGACTTCATTATCATCAGTGACCCAGAACTTTGAGTATGCATACTGTTTACCTTTGAGTTTTGGAACTACAAATATCTTTAGATAATCAACCTTGTCTTTTATATCTGGAAATGACTCATTTAAGACCTGATCATAGAGTTCATGTACCTTATCTTTTACTTCATCAGGTGCCTCTTGTATCTCATCAATATCTATGATATGTTCCCAAATCTCTGGAAAATCTGGTGTGTGTGGACCTATAGCCTTACATCTCAACTCCATTCCATACTTACCAAACTCTTTGTTACAAATGATGGAACTCTCTTCATCAGGATCAATGTGAATGTAATAACCCTTCTTTTTATCTATTGATATACTAACAGATGAGAGATTATTCTTTGTACTTAGATCAAAAAGCACATTTGATACAGGTAAATAACCATAATCATGATCACCTAACCTACAATTTATTTTCTTACTATCACCGTAACATATTAGTGACTGATGCATGATACCACTCTACATTCTGTCATGCGATATAAAAGTGAAATATTAAATAAAAAATAGAAATAAAAATTTAAATATTAAAAATTATTGCCAAACCTTTTCGTATGCTTTCTCAAGTCTATGTTTGCAGACTCTGAGATCAGTTGTGCCAAAATTGTCTAAACAAAAATGTTCCATTGATTCGAGATATTCTTTGACAACCGGAGCAAGTTTCTCTGGCATAAAAAATTACCAGATCTTTCTGTACTCGTTTCTCATGGCGAGCCTGCAGGCATCACCAGCAGAAACACCAAACTCTTCCTTGCAGAAGTTGTCTACACCAGCTCTATAATTTTCGACTGCTCCCATACTTATCACCTCGTTTTGTTTTATATCAAGTATACATTTTTATCTTGTTATATATAAATCTTTTCTTATTATGGTTAGACTGAGTTGAACCTTATGGAACATAAGTGAATACTAATAACTATGAGAAAGCTTTATATTGCATTAAGTTATAACTGGTTATTATATAAATGGAGTAAGGTGAAGATGATGAATATTACTGAACAAATAGTATATGATTGGTTAATTAGTAAAGGATATAAAATAGATGAAATAATATATAATAAATACAATTCTCCTGATTTCATCACCACGAGAGACAATAAAAGATGGGAATGTAAGAAGTTATACAACAAAACGATAGTGATATACGATAGACAAGCTGAAAAACTGTATGAGAAACCAGATGATGCATACATAGTGTTAGTTGATGTTGAAAACCGATCAGTTGTGGATGTTATAAATGTAGCTGATCTCGAGAGATACCATGAATATTACAGAGGTTACAAGATATCTTGGATTACAAAAGAAAGTAAAATTAGTAAATTAAAAGAATCTAATATTGTATTTGATGACGATTTACTGATTATAGGAAAAGATAAGTACATAAGAATAAATGATGATGTATTACAAAGACTACAAAAGTATGGTAAGGATTATAGTGAAATTATAGAAATATTACTGAATAAAACCGAATATGAAATAGGAGTTAGTGTATCAGGTGTAACTAATGAAATGTTACCTGTTATATTAGCTTTTATAACTGCTAAAAGTAATAAATTAGAATATTATGACGCATTACATAAATTAATGAATGGTGATACAAATATAAGTGATTATGTGTTAAGAGATTTCATAAAATATAAAATTATATATAAAGATGAATTTAAAAATAAAATAAAATTACTATCATGGTTTGAACATAGTATAGTAGATGGTAAAATAAGAATATCAGTGGCTTATAATACTGAATTTTGTAGAATGTTCTGTAGTAATATGCTTAATTGCACAAAATATAGATCTGTGGCTATGTCAGGTAAAAACAAATGGTTCGGTAATGTATATGAATTTGATATTGAAGATTTTGATAAAAGTAGTATACAAGAATTGATAGGTATATGTGTAATGGAGTGTGTTGAAAAATGAGATTTATAAAAATAGTATTAATATGTCTAAGTATAATGTTAATAACTGGTACTGTATCAGGTGATCTGGTGGATAATACTACATGTAATGCTACTATTGATGAGTTAAATAAAAAGATATCGGAACTAAATAAAGAAATAAAAGATCTCAAAGATCAGGTGAACAAATTAAATGTTGAAAACGTAAAATTAACAGCTGAAAGAGACAAACTCAAAAATCAGATAAATGATCTTGAATCATGGGACGCAAGGCAAATAATGGATGAATTATACATATATCAGGTGACTTCAAAGGGTCCAAAATATGACCTAATATTTCATGAAGGTGGATTAGGTGGTATAGTAGTATATCAATACGTTGGTCCGTGGCAAGGTGATGCAGGTAAATGGAGACAATACAAACAGATAGCATTCTATAAACCAGAACAATTGAAAGAAGGATACCAAAAACCTGGCATTGTACTAAAACCAGTGTGGGGATTTGATAATGAAACAATAAGAGTAAGAACATTAGCAGATATAATTAAAATTGAAAATAAATATAATAATATATATGGTCTAACAGTATATCTCGATTGGGTTAGAAATAAATACTTTGAAGCAGCAAAATACGATGCTAGTAAGATAATAAGTATAATGGTAATTTCTGTAATCTTTGGACTTGTAATAGGTGAAGTTAAACAACCAATAAGGAGACTCGTTGATAGAATAACAATTAGAACTATGACTGATTTTGGTGAAAGGAGACCAAGTAAGGCACTGGCTATTATAATGGCATCAGGTATTGCTGTTATATCAATGATTATATACGCTAATACACAAGAAATCATGTTAACCATAGGTATAAGTCTAATACTAATGATAATAGCTATGGTGATATACAGATTATTGAGGTGAGTGTTATGTATGATGAACAAACTATTAGCATATTAGTTGGATTGATATTTATCGTCTTAGTAATGGTATCAGTTGTATTCATTATTAGAAAAAAGGGTATTAAATTACCAATGGTACCAAGTTTACCAAAAATCAGAATTAAAGAACCTAAAATTGAAGACGAAGAATTAGAAAAAGTCAGAATAGTACCACATAAATCAGATACAGAATTATTAGAAGAAAAAGCAGAAATACTAAAAGAAAGAGTCCTACAAGAGAAAGAGAGAGCAAAGAAACTTGAAGAGATATATGATGAACTAAGGGTTGAATTCGAAAAAACAAAAGATGAACTTAAGAGAAAAGATGAAGAAATAAAGAAGAAAGAAGAAGTGACACAAACCATAGAAGAGGAAAGTAAGAAGCTTGCAAGATTTATTGCAAAAAGATATAAAAAAGGTCAATACATACCAGTTGTACTATGGACCAAACGTGGTAACCCAATGCCATACAAATTTGTTGTGGAAATAGGATGGGTCAATGGTGGATGGAGAGCACTACTTGTTGATAGTATCACTGCAAGACCAGAGACAGGTCAATGGTTCCCACCACTTGATAAACCAGCACCTAATTTTAAATTCAGAGATGATCCAGGATTTAATCCAGATGACCCGCACCATAGTGTATTATTTGACATATCAGCAAGAGATTGGGAAGAAGATTTAAAGGTTAGTAGAGCTGATCCATACGCCAAACCAGTGGCATTTAGTTTTGGTATAGATGAGGAAGGTAACCCAATACACAAACTTGATTATGGTGCACCAGTACATATAAACACACTAAGAGCTGAAAACAGAAATCTAAAACGGCAACTGATGAGATATATGCATGTAAGTAGAGAAACTGAATACAAACTCAGGGATGTTGAGTATCAGTTACAAATGGAAAAAGACCTTAGACAACACTTGGAAAAAGAATTGAAACTTCTAAGAACACAATTATATGAAACTAAAGATATAACTATGTTGATGGGCGATGAGCTTGAAGCAGCAAGAGAAGCATTCAGATCTCAAAAACTTAGAAGAATGGCTGCACATAGAAGAGCAGAAGAAGCTGAGAAGTTATTTGATGCATACTATGCAAGACCAGCTATAAGTGAGTTACCAGGAGCTGAGTACCTCGAACATCAAAGCAAGGATAAAACCCAAAAATTATATTCTATGCTTGCACCTATAGCAAGAGTTGAGGCTAAAATGTATGACATCGACACAGCTGGTAAGGATGATAAGGACATTGTTAATGAGTGGTTAAATGAAAAGTATAAGAAAGAAAATAAGACATTAGGCGATGTGCTAAGAGAGTACGGATTAGATATTGATGCCGTAAGTATACTAAAGGGTGTAGGTGTATGATGAATTTATCTGAGATATTTAGACAGAGTGTTAAAGAAGGTGAACGTGACATCAGGTTATATAAACGTTGTAATTTTATTCATTTATATAATAATTTTAATGTAAATAGTGTTGGCCAATATGATAGTCAATTCATTAGAAAAGAATGGAAAAATATATTATTAGACTTGGATTATATAAATACAAGAATTTGGAAAATAGTGATACTAAGACGTAGAATTGGTGAATGGGATGATATGAGTAAAAGAGAATTATATAAAATTGTATTTGAATTACTAATAAAAGCTAAGGACTTATATGACAAACTATTCAATATAGCAAATATGGAGAGAGTTGTATGGCAAAATGTGATAATATTTACATTAAGGGAATATAAGTTAAATAAAGACGATGTATATGAAATGATGCCATACAGTGACTTTGAGAATCTAAAATTACTTTGGAGACAAATATTCAGACCAGTAATAAACCTATTAACAGAATTGGAGAATGAATTACTTGTTGGTAATGTTGATGAAGAAAAACTCAAAGAACTCGAAAATATTATGCTGATCAGTGTTCTACCTTATTTCGAAAATATTTATATTAAAGCTATAAAATTACAGAAGGAGGTGTTCTGGTAATGGTGGTATGTTCAGAACCAGGATGTAATAACCCTGCAACAACAGACATAAATGGAAAGCCATACTGTCATTATCATGCACCATTATATAAAAAGACCAATATGACTGCTGAAAGAGATAAAGTACATCCCATGCTAATATTCCAACGTAATCCAGTAACATTAGCCATGATACACACAGAAGGTATGAGAGAAGCACACCTACCATTAGGTATAACTATAACTAAACCAAGTGAAGAACATACTGAGGTTGAAAAGGAAATTGACTGGATAACTCTTGTAGGTGCTGAACCTATAGATGAGATCAAACACAATAAAGAATTAGTACTTGCTGCAGAATTTGTTGAAAGAGAAGGTGAGGTCACTGCAAAAAGGTTGGCAAAATATCTAACTATGCACCCATATAGTGATATGAAAACACCTGATGATGATAAAGCACGAGACTTATTAGATAAACTTGCAGAATTAGGTATAGTGAAAAAGAAGAGGAGACAAGGTAAGAAAGGTGCAAACCTGTATAATTATACTGAAACAGATAAGAGTTGGAGGAAGGTGTAGGTATATGACAGATAGGAACCCGACCCCCTATAAAGTAGGTGGTGGAGAGCCGAATAAGAATAACACTGATGAAGATAAATTCTCTTATGATTCCATAATACAATTAAGTAAAGAGAATAAAAGCATAATTATATCATTAATAAAAGATAATACGTATACAACCATTGACGAGTTATATAAACATATACCAGTAAGGATGTTGAAATACGAAATAGAAGAACTTGAGTACTATGAAATTATAACAGTCAGTGGTAAAATAATAGAGAAAGGAAATAAATTTGATGAAGTTAATATAGATGATTTACCACCTATTGGATTACTATCAGTGACACCTATAGAGAAACTAATTTATGAGATCATAAAAATGAAACCATGTCTAAGTTACTACGATATAGAAGCTGTACTAAAAACATATGGAATACAATATAATGTAATGAGTATAGGTAAAAGTGTAAACAAATTGATTAATGCAAAGTTAATCAGTAAAGATAAAATGTGGGGTAATGTACATATTTACAAAGCTAAATATAATCTATTCATATCACCGCCAAGATTAGAAGATAAAATCAGAGAAGCAAAAGAATACCTACGTAAATGGGATTATCTAAGAAAAACAAAAATAGGTGAAGAATAATGAAAGAAATTGAAAAACTCGATAAAAGAATAGATAGACTTGAGGATAGACTTGAAAGAACCGAGATCAGGTTAGAGCAAATTAATTTATCAGAAATTATAGTCAAAGGTAGAGAAATACTTGACATATACAGTAGATTACATCAATATGGTGTCATTGATATTTTTAATGTGGAAAACGATATACTTAATATAAAACAAAGACTTAATAGAATAGAGTACCATCCATGGGAATGGCTTGAACGTGACCCAAGAGCAAGACAGGCATTCCTTACAGTACTTAATAAGAGAATTGCTGAGGAGGTACGTCAAGCGAGTTTATTTACCATGTATCAAGAACAACCTAATATAGTTGTAAGAATAGTTAGAGATGTGGTAAAAGATTACCTAAAGATATGGGAGATAAATGATCAGGTGGCATTAGAATTAGTTGATAATGTAATAAGAGAAAAATATTTTAATGAGATAATTAAGAATGTACTATCTGTGATTCTTAGTGAACAAAACATAAATCATATGAAGGACATGATAGTAAATAAAGATGAACTTATAAATATAAAGAAATACCTTGAAGGGGAATGGGAAAATGTGGAGTAAAAAAGTTGAGATAGTACATGAACCACACTGTGATATAGTACCAGATGATCTTAAGGTATCTATTCCAGTATGTAGAGATGAATTAAGAGAAAAATATCAGAGAATAGAGAAATGGCGTAAAGATAATTACGAATTTGAGAGATTAGATTTAAATGAATGTAAACCATGTAAAGGTAGATCACTATGAAGGTCATATTCATATTATCAAAATCGTGTCCAAAGTGTGAGTTATTCAAGTATGGTAGATTAATAAGATATGATAATGGAAGAAGAGTGGAAATATATGATAAAAAACAAATTGCACCTGGACTGAGTATAATTAAGGATGTATGTGATGCAGTTGGAATACCATATACTGAACTTGAAGTGGGTGTAGAGTATGAATTACCATCAGCAGTAATACTTACCAAAGGTGGACTAAGAGAAGTAAATATGACTATAAATCCATACAGGATATGGTTAGCTGATGTGTTAAACAGGACAACCATAGAATTACCAGGTGTGTTAATAAAGAGTAAACTAACCAAAGATAGATATGTAAATCTTGAGATAGTAACAGAACCACCAAGAGATGTACCTGATGCAATGATAATAAGTCAGTGGGTTGCTGTTAGACAGTGTCTAAGAAATATAGCAAGAACTGCTGTAGAGGAGAAATTGATGGTATATAAGGGTTTAGCTGATCATGACGAAAGGGAATACCTAATAAATAGGTTGTGGGGAAGGGTTATAAGAGAAGATGGTAACGAAATGCCAGATATTTGGGGTTGGATAGAAGGTTTTGTTAAACTTAGGAAATTAAGGGTGATGTAATGAAAGTAGCAGTGGTTGGAACGGTGTACCATGTAGAACCGGTGTCAGGTATAGATGAAGTAATATTTAATTTTAAAAATATATTCGATATAAAGAAGGCAAAAGGTATAGTGTGCACTTACTCGTACAATCCAGAAATAATAGGTCAGTTAAAGAATGTATTTAGTGTACTTAGGGTATTTGCAGGTAAAGGATTCGATGGAATGATTCGGGGTGCATACATGACACAAGCACAGATACATTTTAAATGTATAATAGGATGGGATAATGATATAACAGTAAGTTATATAGGTAGTAGCAACCTATCAATGGAAACTGGGGGTAACTATGGATTACTTATAATGAAAGAAAGAGGAATAGATGGATTTGATACAAGTATAAATACAAAAAATTACCAAGAGTGGCATGATCCAATAGAAGTGATAATATCAGAGATTATAGCGAGAGAAACAGGATCAAGGTGTGAAAATTGCAATAGACCAGCAGATATGTTATGGTTAGATAATTACTCAAAACTCGTGTGTAAGGATTGTAGGTGAATATTATGGTATTTAACTTCGTTAGAGGTTATGTATATGTCACAAGTGCCTGCAACTACAGATGTAGTCATTGTTTTATTCGCTCTGATAAGAAATACATAAAACCAGAGGAGATAGATATAGAACTTGTTAGACAGTTTATTGATGATTTTGGTAATAATTTCAAATCTATTAATTTTACTGGAGAGGGAAATCCCGTCCTAGCAAGAAATATCAAAGATATAATCAGATTAAGTAAGATGAGAGCTGATACAGTAAGCATCAATACCAGAGGTTATATAAATCCTGATTTATTAGATTACTTTAAAATCATGGGAGTTATAGTTTACTACTCAATAGATTGGTACGGTGAAAGAGCTGATAGTGAGATGAGATATGATGGATTATGGGAACAGCAAATTAATACATTAAAAGAGATGTTAAAACGAAAAATAAGAGTTGCAGTAAGAAGTACAATAATGAGAGACAATTTTGGAGATGTACTACAACTGATACGTATGGTAGAAAATCTAAGATTAAGAGGACATGATATAGTGATAGAAATCATGCCATACTTACCTTATAATAATACCAATAACACGCCTACAATAGACCAAATTAAACTGATAACAACAATATGCTTGAATAAGGATTTCACCAGATTACTTACCCCATGGTGGACATGTATATATCCATATTTCAGAGATAAGGCAAGTAAATGGTGGCACAAACATGACAGGATATGTGAAGCAGGTAGGGAATATGGTAGAATAGCCATAAAACAAGATGGTACAATATTACCGTGTCCATTCGAAACAAGACCAGTTGGGAAATACATCAGGCAATACGGAAGTTATTATATTGACAAGACTAAAGTTAAGATAGAACTTGATAGATATCTTAATGAAACAAGAGTTGATGAAAAGTGTGAAAAATGTACATTTGGTAGTATATGTAAAGGTTGTAGAGTTATTGATAGTATCGGTGAGAAACAGATTTGCCCAATACCTGAAATGTGGAGGTGATCAGGTGTGAAAATAAATATAAATAATATTATATTAGATGAGAGAAAAATTCTAAGTAGGTATGCTATATTTAGATATAACTATAATATAAATACTGAGGATGTAAGATTGGAGAATGTACCAAGTATAGTACCAGATGTTGGGATCAGTGTAGAGAATAATAATCATAATATAAATATAACACCAGTGGATATTGATACATCAGGTTGCTAAATCCTAAGTTTTTGTTTTGCTATTTCAAATCCTTCTTCAATTATGTCTAATGTTATTTTAGATTTACATTTACGGTATTTACCATTTCTTCTTGCATATAATGCATAAAACATCTTAGATTCAGTATCACCATGACGTGCTTTATGATATAGAGAAACCAGTGGTTTACTACCACTCAATATTGGATGTTTGCGTTTTACATGTCTTGATATATATGTTATATCGTCATTGGTGTATTGACAATATGGACACCTAAACATTTCCACACCTCGTATCAATGTTCCAAAAAGTTATTTATATCTTGATATATTTAAATTTAATTATGTGGTTTACAGATAATGAATGTACTGGTAATGATTTCAAATATTTTATACTTACATTTGTTGTTTATACCACAATAGCATATATGCAGATGAGACAAGTATTAGGAGAAAGTGAAATTGACAATTTAGCACTATTATTAGCAATATTAGGTAGTGGTGGTGTAATATTTGTAATATATTATGGTATAATAAAAATATATACANNTGGATGNTTTGGAATAAATGAGTGGTGGTTGGTTATATCAGTCATTGTGGNGATGTCATTCTTTGTAATAAACCTACTTGCATATGTAACAGCATCAGTGTTATCAGCAATACCATGGTTCTTTTTATATCCAGCATTAACAGTTAGAGCAGATGGAAGAAAAGCTGCAGAGGCTACAGCAATCGCAAGTGTGGTCATGTTNATGATAGGTCTAATTAGTTACCTGATAATAACAAATAGTTGGTGGTGGTTTATAGACTATTTCTTAGCATATGGCCCAATAATGTGGTGGTTCACACTGTATCAGTATAATATAATAGGGATCATGTTGATGTCAGTATTTGGATTGATAATAACACTATTACCTATAGGTATTGGAGGATACTACCTACCTGGCTACTGGTCTTGGAGATATAGAGAAACTATGATGATTACAATTATAGTACTTGCTATTGACATTATATTGATAACTTATGGAGGTTTACTAACAACAGTGATAAATATGGGATTTGGAAGATATGTAGTGTCGATCAGTGGTATATATAATCCATAAATATTTTATCTCCAACCAAACATATCTTTAACCTTTCTCTGTAGATCAGTGTTGTGATTCAGTTCTGTTACAACTGTATCTTCGATATATCTTCTACCATATCTACTTATTTTAAATGTCATATAGACTGAAGCAACTATAATCCCTCCAAATATTATGGTATCAATCATGTCATGTCACCTCCTAAAATATACCAAATTCATCTAATGGTTTTATAGATACACATGATCTAAGTAATCGATCACGTTTGTCTAATAATGTAACATTACTAATACATTTGGAACAGAAGTGTCCCTTTTTATATGGTATCAATCTGATATATTCCTTATAACAGTAGTCGCACCTCATGATCACTCATCCCTTATCTTACTTACAGTAACACGTGTTGTAGTTGATTCTGTAATGAAATTGTTGTATTTATCACCTAAATATAATTCTATAGCCTTGATATCTGGTCGTTTCTGAGTATACTTTGATACTGATACCCTATAATCTCCTATCTCAATCTTACTAACATCAGGTAGACTATCAATCAGTATCTGTTTGAGTTTATTGAGTTCATCATTGATCTTTTTACGTGCTTCACTAAGTTTATAATATCGCTCTACAACCCTAAACAATTCCTGGTCACCTGATATATTATTTGACACTACAGACACCTCCATACAAGACCTTTAATTCGTCCTACAATATAGCTCATGGTCCATATTGGAATTATAAATAAAAGCATTATGAACATGACTATCAACCATGATGTCATAAACACTGCATTCCAGATTTTCCATGATAATGGTGCAGTAAACTTACAATCATTTGGACATCTGTACTGTTGATATCCTATCTCATCTGGATATCCAACCTCCATAAGTTCTAATCCACATATAGGACATTTTGGCATGATAGATCACCTCTCAACATATATGATATTACCATCAATCACATCCGTATCTGATATATTTATATTTGCTACTTGTATATACGTGTTATTGACATATTCGTATATGGTGTATGGTGTGATAGCCTTGACAGGATAGGTAGTATCCTGGGTATATGGTACTATAAAGGTATATGTACCGTTAATAGGTTTAGTTGTCTGTTGATATGTGAATATACGTCCTTTATTTGTTTTTATGGTAGTCTTTATCATGACTTCATTAGAATCGGTGTATCCTGTTATAGTAGCACCCTTAACCTGTTCAAATATCTTTACATATCCCGATGTACCACTGATATTAATATTAGAATTATATACATTATTATATATTAGCTTATATAGTATCTCCTGGAACCCCATGTAATTATTAGGACTTATTGGATCACTCTCGAAAATCAATCTATAATGTTTAAGGTTATATGCATCAAGTAGATGTAATCTTATTAACATGGTTTTATAATAATTATCATTAGGTATTAGTGACTGTGCAACAAACTTTGAATTTGGTGGAATCTGATATTTGTTAATTGCTATAGCTAATTCACCTTCTGGATTGATGTGTACATATCCAGCACCTATAAAGTATTTATTGACTACACTGACTGAGTCATATGCCCAAGCTACAATAGCATGGAACTTACCCATAGTCATTTCTATATCAGTTATAACATATTTAGTACCAAGTTCGTCTGAAATACGAATAGCATCATCCTCAGTAGTAGACAGTAAGAATGTTGATGCACCAGGATTAGAACCACCACCTATACCCTGCTGGAATGGATTAGCATTAGGAATACGATGGGCTATTGCAGTGATCCAGTGACCATAATCCCACCAACTCATTACACCGTATGTATTGTTGAGGTGTGTATCAGTTGTGGAAAAATAATATAATTTTTCATATATGTCTTTATTAGGTGTATTATTACGCATCCATGTAAGTGACTCGTACCAAGCATAGTTGAGTGGTCCGGAAGCCTTACTCTGTTCATATGCTACGGTATATGTCGGATAAAATACCACAATAATCAGTAATATACACAACACTATAGAACTATAACTGATCTTATGTCTATATCCAGTTACAAGATTATGCAAGTGTTCATAGAATTTATACCGTGTCAATATGACATCCAGAACAAGTGATGTGTATACAGCACAGACAACACCATAGTAATATGCCCATCTATTTTGTGATATAAGAGCGATGTATAAAACCATTCCCCAGATCAGTGGTAAAAGTGAATCCATATCTCTATTGATAATTCTATAAAGTAAGATAAAATACGCTAATATGGCAAAGAAGAATGTCAGTGCAAAGTTTAGATATGCTGGATAAAGGCTAAATTGACCAGTCATCATGAAGAATGGTTGAGCCTCTGCAATGGTTAAACCACCACCATATCTATATAATCGTGGAATACCTGTATATAGGCTTGGGAATGTAATTGAGACAATAGCGAGGATTGCTATGATAAGTGCAACGTAAGTAACGAACTGTTTTTTGGTTCTTATATAACAAGTCAGTATGAGTAATGAAACCAACGATGATACAAGAACAAGTAGTTGAAGTGGTGAATACCTCGTAGCAGAAAAGTGTGGATAAATGAAAGATAACGGTAAGTAAAGTACTGTACACACTGATAACATTATTATGGCTGTATTGTTGTAGGTTTTACTATGATCAGTCTGTAATATCATGTCATCAAATCTTATTATAAAGACAACCACGGTTATCAGTATGACAAGCCAAAATGCTGGTGACCACGTAACGAAGTATAGCCAGAGCGATATACCAGTAAGTGTTGAATATATGATCCATAGCTTTCTATTATTGCTTATATGGGTAGAATACATGAATAGACCGAGTGTAAGTGTCATGAAGAAGACTTCCCATATGTGGTGATCATTGAATCCAAGTGATCCTCTATTAAGTAACTGTCCAGGTATTATAGCAATAAGTAGTGCAGATATTATACCTACTCTATGGTTAAAGGTGTTAGTTGCAAAGATATATACAGCAAGTGGTAGTAGAGCTGATGCTATGACTGGAACAAAGGCAGAAACAACTATTGCTGGCTGGTTGGTGATCAGTGTGAGAATAGAAGTTAAATATACTACGAATGAACCGAAGTGTACATAGGTACCGTGTGGATAATTGGTAAATGTGTCATAATATATACGGTTAGGGAAGTTAGATACAGTGTATTCGATTAATCTAAGGTAGTACCAGGGATCATTGCCTGAGAGTCTAATACCCCATGATGTGAATACGCCATCCCAGGATTGTGTATGTATATATATGGATATAAGTACCGATAGTGATAATATAGGTAAAAGATATCTATTGTGCACCTGATCACCTCCTATTCAACATATCTTCTATTTTAGATAATCTAAGTTGTATATCATGCAACTGATTATGGATCTGTCTAACTTCTTTAACCATAGGATTACGTTCTGGTCTCCATACCTGATGCCACTGGAAGGTTATGTCTGAAGGGAACATTATGGTGTATTCAAAAATCATTATACAACATAGAAGTATAATGAGTCCTATGAAGAAGATATAGAATGGAAGCCAAGGTATGATATGACGTATAGTGGTGTAGTATGCAGTGATCAATATGAGCATAAAATTAATTATTGAGAAATATGTTTGGGTTCGAGTGAATATAGTGCGTAACCCACCAAGTATGGCTCCAGGTTCTCGTTGTTTTATTCTGGAAAGTATTTTTTGTTTTATAATATGAGATAAAGTCATAAAATATCCTCCTCGATGAATAGGTACTCATATTCGTTAATATGTCCACGATAGTATTTAACACTATCACCACATTTGAATACACATTCATAATTACAGGTCTTACCAAGTCTCTCATTAGGTTTTGGTAAGGTGGGACATGTTGTTTGATACTCACACCACTTACAAATATTAATACAGGATTTCTTACCAGATTTTGGACAATCCCATAGATAATACCAACGATTTGTCATGAATACATCACCTCATCATAAACTTTAATAAGCTCTTGTGCTGTATTGTGCCAAGAGAATTCTTTAGACTTTTTAATACCACTACTGATCATGTCACTCATAAGATTTGTATCTGTTAATACCTTGTATATAGCTGATGTTAATTCATCAATATCAAAAGGTTTAACTAATGTGGCACAATCTGAGAAGAATTCTGGTGCAGCATCTATATTATGAACTATAACTGGACAACCACAAGCCATAGCCTCAAGTGTTGGAAGGTTAAATCCATCATATTCATCTAACCTAATAAACACTGATGCTTGATTGTATAATCTTACAAGTTGATCAGTTGGGACATAACCTAAAAATTTTACTTTATTATGTAAACCGAGTCTATTAACTAATTGCATAGCTTCCCTACCATAGCCACGTCTTGAGAATATCAGAAGATTGTGTTTGATGTTGTACCTCCTAACTAATTTATAATAAGCTTTAATAAGTTCTGGGAATGGACTCTCTGAAAGGATGAATGGTGGATCAGATTCTGGTAAATTTAAAGGTTTAAATGTGGAGTGATCAACTCCCTCATAGACTGTAAAGAGTTTATCTTCTGGGATGTTGAAGTATTTCTTAAGTTCATTAGATAAGAAATTAGATGTGGTTATAAAAGCATCAGTTTTCTCGATAATTTTTGGGAATGCTCTGGTAATGATCAGTTGCTGTAACCACGCTTTAGGGTTAGTTATTCTGGCTCTTAGATGTTTATAATGAGGTGGGAAGTAGACATTTAGGAGATCATGTATGGTTAGAACTTTATTTATATTCTTCGTGAATAGTGGTAAATAGAAAGTATCTGGGAAGGTGATGTGTAGTAGATCAAATTGTATGTTATTATTGGCATTGACCAAAAATTTGGAAAGTGTACCAGAGGCTTTGAGAATGATCTCAGGATAACCCAAGTTGTATATATGATCATTGTGTCGTTTATAGTGAAAGAGTACTATAGGATATTTTAGATCATGTAATGCAAGTACAATGTTACGGGTATAATTGGCAACACCTTTGAGATATGGTGCTGAATCTACAGGATCAGTTGTGATACCAACACCAATACCCATATGATCACCTAAAAATTTCTGTAAGGACACGTCCATCAGTTGGGTGGGGAGTTATATTAAACAAACTAAGTATAGTTGGAGCAAGGTCATAGATTTTAGGTTTAACTTGTGTGTGTTTGATGGATGATCCATAAGCAATAAATATGGCATCACGATCATGTATACCTTCCCAATTTGCATGTAAATCGAATACTTTACCGACATTTATATCTGGTGAAAGTTTAAAATCACTTGTTAATATGAGATCTGGTGCATTATGATCAGTGTGAGAATAAATTTCATTAGTTTTATATATATCTACAGGTAATTCTTGTAATTCTTCAATAACCTTATCTGTATCTGATATTATATGCAACTGATCAGTGCCAGGATAAAAAACAAAACTTTTATTAACATCAACCTGATCGAGTATGGTTGTGCTTGCGATTTTTATCTTCTCTTTAACCCTATCTGGAACAGTGTGTCTAAGGAGATTCAGTAGGTGTGTCTTCTTTAGGAAATTGTATATTATGGGTTTGTTTATGAATTTTCTAATGGTATCAGTTGGATTGAATTTTAGTTTTAATAAACCTCTATCTATTAAGTACTCATTAAGGTATATAGTGCCTTTACATGATTTGAAACCATGATCTGACATAAGAATTAGGACATAATCATCACCATACAAGGTATTTAGAACACTAACAATTTTACCGATGTTTTCATCTATGAGTCTCCAGAATCGTTTTAAAACACTACTATTATTCCAATATGAATGTTGAATGCTATCTATGTCAAATATGGTAAGGTGCCAGAAGTCTATGCCTGGTCTTGTTTTGAGTAAGTGGAATAATAAGTCGAATCGAGATTGAATTTTTTGTTCTATAACCCTGAGTTGTTCTTCACCCTTTAGATACCAGTACTCAGGGTCAGTGTAGTTGAGTTTATTTAATACCTGTTTAAATTCTGGAGGATAGACATAGTTTTTACCAACTAAGTAGTGACCTACCATGATACCATTGATCCGTTTTACTGGGTTAGTGTTAGGCATATCGATTACACATGACTTGAATCCATGTAAGGTGAGATAATCCCAGATTTCTTTAGCTTTGAAGTCTCTACTGTTTACGAGTTTGGTTTTTACAGAATTGGTGTCTGTATCAATTTGTAATTTTATGAAATTATATATACCTAATCTACTGGGTTCTAATCCAGTTGAGTAACACTTCCATGCAGGTGTAGTGTAATAAGGAAGACATGTCTCCATGACACCTGATGCACCATTCTCAATGAGATGATGTATGTTTGGTAAACTAAGCCAAGTAATGAGCTTAAATGTAGCACCATCAAGACCTATTACGAATACCTTCATTTAACCACCTCATTGTAGAGTTTAAGGGTTTCTTCTGCAGTAATAGACCAATCGAATTTACTTGATTGATTAATACATGTACGATTAGGTTTGGGTTTGTCTAATAGTTTAAGTGTTGATTCGACGAACTGATCAGTTGAATTTATATCATCAATTAACACACCACCATTACCAACTATTTCTGGGTTACTACCTGTATTAACACAAACAACTGGAGTCCCACATGACATAGCTTCAAGTATAGGAAATTCAAATGTAGGGTGCTCTGAAGGGTATAGTAGTACATTAGCAACATTATAGATCAGTGGTAATTTATAATCGTCTATATAATAATCACCTATAGATATATGAACAACATCATCTCGTTGTTTGGATATCTCACTTACAACCCTCTCCACAATGTCATGACGTTTATATGGTTCGTATCCTTTGATGGAGAATGTTGATTTGATGGATAAGATATACTTTAGGTCTGGGTCATATCCAAGTGCATTACAACAAGTATCTCTATCCATAGGTTTAAATGTATCATGGTTTACTCCCTCGTAAATCACTGTTATTTTATCTTCTGGGATGTTAAGATATTGTATCAGTTGTAACTTTACGAATTTTGATACAGCTATGATGTGATCAACCTTATGAAGTGCTTTAGGGATAAGTAACCACTGGATACGTTTTGATATATCCTCGATGGCTGATGGGTAGAGGAGAGGTATGATGTCGTGTACTGTTACAATGAATCGTTTAGGTTTATTGAATAGTGCAACTGGTGTTATCGTCTGTGTTGTACCATGAACTATGTCTGCACCATACGATTTGTATTTTAGAAACCATGAGGATATCATATTATCCTTGTACTTAGATTCTCCTCGTATCAGTCTGGAAATATTAATATATTTATTTATATGTAAATATAATTCATCTTCATATCTCTTGATACCAGTCATCCGTCCATTTACTCTGGATTCGTTCCAGTGAATGATTTTCATGACTATTCCCAACATTTATTGTATAGTGGACAATCTTCACCAGTACAGACTTCCAAGCCATGTGATTTGATACATGCTACAATATTATCAGACATTTGTACCCCTCCTCCTATAAAATGTAAGTGGGTTATATACACATTTATTACAATCATGTTTACAAGATATACAAAAAGAAGGTGTGGATAAGGTATAGCTCATTTGCCAACCTCCTTTATAGCTTTTACGACATATTCGATTTGTTCAGGAGTTAGATCAGAACTTGATGGTAGGTATAGACCTTCTCTGCTAAGTCTCTCTGCAACAGGATATCGTTCACCATCATATAATCCAAGATATCTTAGACATGGTTGAAGATGCATTGGGTAGAAGAACGGTCTGGTTCCAATACCCCTCTTAGATAACTCTTCCATAAGTTTGTCTCTACTGATACCGAATCTATCCTTATCTATAAGTATACCAAACATCCAATAGACATTCTTAACATATGGTTTCTCTACTGGTAAAGTGATGCCATCAATCCCATCCAATAATTCCATATATAACTTTGCATTTCTACGTCTGGCATTGATGAGTTCATCTGATCTCTCAAGTTGAGCAAGACCAAGTGCAGCTTGCATGGTGGTCATTCGGTAATTATATCCAATTTCTCTATGAATAAATCTGAGTACCGGGTGATCATTGAACGCCATATCCTTTAACCATTGTAAATGTTCATATATATACCTACTGTCGGTTGTTATCATACCTCCCTCACCAGTAGAGATGAGTTTGTTTGCAAAGAAGCTAAAACATCCTATATTACTAAGTGCACCAGCTTTTTTACCTTTATATTCTGCACCATGTGCCTCAGCTGCATCCTCCACGACCCATAGACAATATTCATGTGCTATATCGTTTATAACATCCATATCACAAGGATGACCATATATGTGTACTGGTAGTATAGCTTTGGTCTTGTTAGTTATCTTATCCTCTATTTGACTAACATCCATACACCATGTCTCTGGATCAGCATCAACGAAGACAGGTCTTGCACCACAGTAGACAACAGCGAGTGCAGTTGCGATCATTGTGAAAGAAGGAATTATTACTTCATCTCCTTTACCTACATCTAAAACTCTAAGTGATAAGTGTAATGCTGTTGTACCTGAACTGGTTGATACGGCATATTTAGTTCCCACCCATTCAGCAAACTTCTTTTCGAATTCATCTACATAAGGTGAACGTGCAGATATCCAACCTTCTTTTAATGCTTTAGTGACATATTCGACTTCCTTATCTGTAATTGATGGAATACACACAGGAATATTCATGTTACCACCTATACTTATTTTTTATGTTATATTTATATATTCTCTTCATCATATCTTCATACATCTTGATTTCTATATCTTCATAATGTGGTAGAAATCCACCCATTATATCACCTCTGCTACAGCAACTATATCCCAATCAGTATCTCTTATATCCCTATCAAGTCTCCAACATGGGAATAGACCTATTAATCTGAATCCTGCATCATTTAGATAATGTTCTATCTCTCGTGGGAAGTAGTACCTGACAACATGTTCTTCCTCAACTATGATGTTATCTGAATTGTCGTATATTGTTTGTTTAACCCTTACAACATGATCATTGGTAATTAATTTGGGATATTTTACACGATAATACTCATCTGAGATTCTCTTCTTACCTATAGTTGGTTTCTGTGTGAGTACTGCATTACCATTCCAGAAGTCAAAAATAAATAAGTGATTAGTGTGCTGCCTGATCCATTTGAAGGTATCTATGAGTTCATTTGTGTCGTGTATGTAACCTATGACAGTGAACATTGAGATCACTGCATCGAATTTATTATTAAAATTTGGTAAATCTAATACCTTTCCCAGTACTACATCTATGCCCTTTTTAACAGCAAAACTGGCCATGGGTTCAGATGGTTCTACACCTACAACATCATAACCACGTTTTATCAGTTCTGCAGCATGATTACCAGTACCACAACCAACATCAAGTATTGATCTAACTGGAATTTTTGAGTATCTTTTGAATACTTCCTCTAAGAAATTACATTCTGATGTGTAATCCTTATCTGAATATAACATGTCGTAGAATTTTGCATAATCTTCATTAAATATCATTATAATACCCCCTAAAATCTAACTGATTTACCAGTTTTTGCAGATTCATATATAGCATGTACCATCTCAACAACTCTCATACCATCATGTCCACTTGGGAATGGATTAAGACCATTCTCAAGGAAATTCATGTAACTATCAAATTCCAAATCATAGCTCTGAGGTGGTAATTTCGAGAAATCATATACCTTTTTGAAACCATCTCTGGTTACTAATGTAGTGGTACAATTAGGTATGGTGCTATCGATGGTTATGTAACCATCAGTGCCATACACCTCAATATATGCATATTCATTCCATTCTCTCCATGATGATTGAAGGCTAGCTACTGATCCGTTTTCGAATTTAAACAGACCAAATCCAATGTCTTCGATAGGTTGTTTATTTACATGACCCCAACATTCTATTGGTTTACCCATGAACCAGACAGCGAGATCAAGTATATGGCAACCATTATCTAACATTGTACCTCCACCAACAAGATCATAGTCCTTAAACCAAGGTGTTAGTTTTGTTCCATCATGACCTATTCTACCACGCATGAAGAGGATCTCACCAATCCTTGGAAGAAGTTCTCGAGCTTTCTGAACATTGGGGAAATAACGGAAATTAGAGCTCACCTTGAGAGTGACACCATTCTCTTCTGCTGTTTCAACCATCTTTCTGGCTTCTTCTGGTGTTCTGGCAAGTGGTTTCTCGACAAAGACATGTTTACCTTCATTAAGTGCATCAATAGCTATGTCGGTATGATACTTGTTTGGTGTACAAATGACAACAACATCAATGTTAGGGTCTATAAGATTATAATAATCTGTTGTCCAAAGCTCTGCAACAACCTGTTCTTTAGCCTTATTGAGAATTTCCTCATTAGCATCACACATTGCTACCAATTTTGCATGTGGGTGCTTAGAAATTATTTTAGCTCGTCTAATACCCATCCTACCACAACCGACTACACCAAACCTAAACAAACTAATCACCTCCCTTCATAAATAGGTAATGTTTCATAATATTATCTGAATGTACATCATTTACCAAAGTTAGTTCTCCTGTATTTTCATCAATTACAAATATATCATAACCATACGATTTTAGTAAGTCTGTTATGTCTTGTGAAGTATATTTGTAGAATTGTCGTGGTGATAGTTCACATATTACCTTGACATTACCCTTTTCAAGTATTTTTGTCATGCCTCTAAGTACATATATCTCGAAACCTTCGACATCAATCTTAACCAAATCACAATCATCTAATACCGAATCTAATCTTACTGTTGGAACTGATGTAACCTTAGGTTTATTATATCCCAAAAAAGTATGTCCACTATATGATATGTTTAAAGAACCATTATAGTCAGATATAGCCAAATTGTAAGGGATGATGTTGGTAAATTCATTTAGTTTTATATTCTGTCTTAATATATCATAAACCTTATGTATAGGTTCGAATGCAAATACAATGCCATCATAACCAACTAATTTTGCTGCTATGAGTGTATAGTAACCTATTGCAGCACCAACATCAGCTACTATCATTCCAGGTCTTATCAATTTTGCAAATAATTTGGTGACTCCAGGTTCATATTCACAATGACTATACCAGAGTGGTCTATTATCGTTTTCAGTAAGAGTTAATTTTATATCATCATAGTATGTAACATATTCACCACAGGTAAGTTTATAAAGTTTTATGAATGTTGGGTATACTCCAGGAATCTTACCTATACCAGTACCTTTTAGTAAGTTATATCCAAATCCTAACACAGACCTTATCAATGTAAAACCCTCCTGATTTTATCTGCATACGTTACATCATAACTTTTTACTTCATAACATATAGAACTTTTTATTGCATCATGTAATATGCTGATATATTTATCCATGAGACGTATTAGGTTATAATTAAACAGATTGCAATAGAAGACTATGAGGTAATTTGAGTATGGACTGAATAATTCCAATGTTGGTGACGCAATCTTGCTAAGAACGAGATCATGTCTACGGGTTTCATATATACCATCTTTTCCAGTAGAAAGAAGAAATATCTTGTCTATGAAAGTTTTGTTAGTGATCAGTTGGGGAGGTAAACTCACCTTTTTTGTCATGTCAAGTTTAAGTATATCACCAAATACAATTTCAAAACGGGATTTGCTGATGTAGTGCTTTATTTTGTCAGTAGGAGATGGTTTTTTGTTTATGATACCTGGAATGGTAAATGAGGACAGTGATACAGGTTCTGGAAAGCAGTAAGCATAGCCATCAGGTGAGACTATGGTCAGGTCATCAGACATAAATTTAAATCCATGTTCGAGTAATGAAAGAACAGTGGAGGTTTTGCCAGTATCACGTAGTGCTGTGATCAGGTATGCTTTATCATCTCTTGCAATTGATGCTGAATGGATGAGTGCGTATCCCCTTTGAAGTAACTTTATAAAGAATATACGTTCAAATAGATCATTAAGTTTACCATACTTGTAATATCCTTTGGTGAAGTGTACTTTGGTTTGTCCTTCAAGGTCTGTGAATACAAGTCTTGCATTACCATATGGTAACTTGTACCTGATGTAGAGAGATTTGTCATCATCACTGATACCATGCCAGAAGACACCAGTCTGTTTCATTGGTATATTGAATTCAGGTAATTTAGTTACAATGAATTCCAAATCAGGATTATCTATATGGTCATCACGGAAATAGTCTGGTATGAATGTAGAGATATTGGTCTTGATTTTGAGTATATTGTGGACGTTGTAGTACTTTATATCGTTATACATATGATCATCTCCTTCTGAAATGTGATCTTATTTGCATGTATACATATATTGCAATCACTATAACAAAGATAAATAGAATAACCAAAAATAAAGACATTTCTAACTCATAAGACGACATCTTATCACCTCTTTTATATCTGTTAAATATGGTGTTAGTGTTGGTCTACCATTGATCAGGTCATGTAATGATTTATAAAATTTCAATCTTGCACTTGTGTATATAGGGAAACGATACGGTAATGTTAGGTGTTTATACTCGTGTTTTATGTAGATCAGGTTGTAGATATCTATAACTTTATCTATAAATCTATTGAATTGGGAGTGCCATCCAAATTGTTTAGCTATATACGATGCATGATTCATAGCATATTCTGATAGCATAGGATATACGGATAATACATCGTATAAAGTTATACGATTCTCTCTCATACTATGTGCAGCAGTGATTAGTAACTGATACACTATACTTGGTGTATAGACTATGAAATCTTTATTATTGTATTGGAAGTTTGTATAATTCTTATAATTCAGTATTGGTGTCATATCGAGATATTTTACACCAGACCATGCGGCATCAGTGTGTATATCTACCTCAATATCATCTTTTAGGTATGTTATACGATACGGTGTTGTGCTATCAAGTATGTAACCATCATCATCTAAGATATTACATATTTTGGAATAGTCTGGTGACATGATGTCCAAGTCATTCTGTGGTCTTGGTAAGGTTAGCCACTTGATTAGAACATAATCTATGTTGTTATGTTTAAATAAATTTACCAGATGATGTAATTCTGATATGAGTTTTACATTGAAATATGCATCACTTGCAAATTCAGGATCATTTATACCTTTTTTCATCAACAATAAAGAAAGTTTATTGTTTTTGATGAATTCTCGTGAATTAGTGATGTTCACTTCATGTCTGAATCTCATATAGGGATTTGCAAGTAGAGCAACTCTAAATTCGTCCTTATTCATAATTACACCTTACTATCTATGAAATCACAAATCTTATGGACATCATTCTTATTTACACTTATTTCATATATCGTGTCAGTATTCTTAATGAATTTAGTTAAAATCTTGTGTTGCTGGTCAGCCACAGAATATATATTAAGATTATTGACATAGTGATACGTTTGTAGTACAGGGTTGTCTATTATTTGAGGCATAGAGTATTTATTTATGATCATTAACTTCCTTACTGCTTCACTTATTGACAATTTATTGATTTTTGTGTTACCTATTGATAATAGACAGACCACTTTGCATTTAGCTTTATCTTTTATCTTATATCCACGTAGTTCTGGTAGGAATATCTCAGGATAGTCGAGGAATTTCTCTGCAAGCTTGAATTTGGATAAAAGCCATGTCTTTGGTAAATATCTGATGTAATTGAAGTAGCCTATGTCTGAGGGTTTTATGAAATTAAGGAAGTCATGATAGCCTATTGAGGAGTAAGTAGGATATGCATAGACTGATCCATCAGAAGAGATTAATGAGGTATCATCAGCCATGTAACTGTAACCCTTATTTAATAAGTTGAGGGTGAAGAGTGTTTTGCCTATGTTAGGATATCCAGCAAGTATGACACATTTATCACCTTTTGCAATTGATGCACCATGTATAGTAATCATGTCATGGTTTAATAATTTGTATTCGATAGTTGTTTCGATTAGGTCATAGATGGATCCTCTTGATGCACGATTGAGTTTTAGGGTATCCTTTGTGAATGATATATATATGGTATTTTTGTATTTGGTAAATGCAAGTCTATCTTTTAACCATAGTACATCATCTCTATAATATACCTGATTATCATTGGTATAGAACCATAGATCATATCTGTTGTAATCTGAGGTATTTATATTAACATCTTTCATCAACTTGATCTCTATGTCTGGATTAGTATATTCTTTATCCTCTAAGAAATAATCATGTAATGCAGGTATGACACCACGAATATTTGAATTTATCTTAACCTTATCATGGATATTGTAGTGGTACACTAATACACCTCCTCAAAAACTTTAACATATTCTTTAGCTATTTTATCCCAATCGTAATTTTTTAACACCTCTTTACGTGCATTTTTACCCATTCTCTTGGCATCAGTTGGATTATCAAATAAATATATAAAATAATCTATTAATGAATATTTAGTTAGAAAACCAGTCTTACCATGTTTTACCATACTATTGAATGGTGCATCAGTTGCAATAACAGGTCTACCAGTTGACATAGCCTCTAATACTGGCTGATTCCAACCGTCAGATGTAGAAAAATGACAAAATACGTATGAGTTAGCTAATAGGGTTTTGAGTTTGTTTATATCCACATTATTGTGGAATATTACATTGAGATTATTAAGGTATGATATCTGGTTAATATATCCCTTAAGTGGACCAGTACCTACTATATGTACTGTTATATCGTTATGATACTTCTTTACATGGATCAGTGATCTGATAATTTCAATAATTCTTCTACGTCTAATTAAACGACTGGTTATTAAGACATTCTTATCATGTGGAAATGGTTGGTAATTGAATAGCTGGTGATCAACTCCATAGGGAATTACATTAATATTATCGGTATATTTGGAGTAATATTGTTTTGCAGTATGATTGACAGTTATGAGTTTATTACAGTGATTGATGGTGTGTTTGGTTAGATTTAAAGCTAAAGGTTTTGCAAGTCTAAGTAATCTATCCTTGAATGTTAACTCATCACTAAGACGTATGTGGGGAAGTTCCACCATACCTATTATAAAATTGTTAGGTTTTATGAACCTTATTAGTGGATTGAACTCTGTCTCATGAAAGTAGAAGTGAGTAATGATGTCCGGGTTGTGCTCATTGATCAGTTGTAGAATTAAATCCTTATATCTTAGAAAATGAGGTGTATTGGATGAGTGTGATACCTTTGTGTAGGTAAAAGGGAGGTTAGGTTCGTTGGTATCGAGTATAAGAGTGTGGAGATCAATGTATTTGCTTAGTGATTTAAACATACAGTACATGAGATGTCCACTTGCACCACCGAAGTAGGAGTGGTAGGCATCGATTACAGGTGTTGATATGTTGAGGATTTTCATGTCGGATCACCATAAACTTTATTACTTTTTGGAATTATATAAAAATGATGGCAAGTTATGATACCAGTGTTGTCATTAGATGTATAAAAGGCGATGAGAACGCTTGTAGAATTATGAGAGAAGATAATGAATGCGTAATACCACCAACTGTTGAGAGTGAAGTGCGTAGTTTTATTGGTAGAATCCCAGATAATTGTAGGATATACACATACGACACAGACCCATTTGATACTGGTGTAATGATAGATGTTAATGACTTTGTCCTTGGTATAAGAGAAGTATTCTTTAGTCCACCAAAACGTGGTAAAAAGAAGTATTGGGAAGTGGATAAGAGAGATAAGGTTAGGTTTGATAGGTTGTGCACAGTACGTAAGAATGGTAGAATAGATGAGAATGACTGGAGAATAGTTAAAGAGAGTAACATACTGGTTGAAAAAGGTAAGTTAAACGATAATCGATTGATTTCTGACGATAAACACATTACAAGAAACTACTGTATAGAGACATATAGACATGTTATGAACAACCTTGATGAAATCGTAAATGGTAGAAAAGAAGATATGCTAATTGATATAGTTAGGTATGAGGATATTATTTAAGTATACTGATTAATTCGTCCAGAGCTGAGATTATATCACTGTATAACTCCTTATCCTCTCTTGATGTACCAGATGCATTTAGTTTAGCTTCAAG
>JGI24020J35080_1000546_pt1 | contig 27458 bp, 25 predicted proteins | sample Deesub1362A_J573_FD_35080 | JGI IMG/M metagenome (IMG submission 35080) | reverse complement strand
CGGAGGCGTCCTCTTCCGCTGAAATGCTATTTCTAGCATTTTTATCACCAAACAAAAAGGACGCCTCCACTACACATTTATAGCTTAAGTTGACAGCACCTTGGCAAATATACAAAATTTTTATATAATATGATTTAAATTTGTAGTAGTAGGTATAGATACTTCATTCATTACTAACAATGAAGGTCCATACTATTTGTGCATGAGTGGTCCGCATAAGCAAGCTATATCTGGTTAATACAACTATATGTTCAGATAAAGGATTTGAAGTTATATTTAAAAGAGGGTAATAACAGCCTTTAACTATTTGGACCCGTATGTTATTATAGCTGTAAGGAAAGGTGAATAGATTTGAAAAATGCCTTAACTGTAGATTTGGAATTCTGGCATTCTGCAGAATTAATAAGGAGACATATCAATCGATACAAATTTTCTGTTTCGGATATTATATACGAGACAACAGAATCCATTTTAGATATGTTTAACGATTATGGTGTAAAAGCTACATTCTTTATATTGGGCGAGGTTGCTGTTAAATATCCTGAGCTTATAAAAGATATAAAAAAAAAGAAGCATGAAATAGCCTCTCATTCTTTTACACATCGTCCACTCTATGACATGACACCCGAAGATTTTAAAAAAGAAATTTTAAATTCTATTAGTGTCATTAGAAAGATTACTGGAGATTCTCCATTAGGTTTTAGAGCACCAAGTTTTTCTTTAAATAAGCAAACAAGCTGGGCATTAAAGATACTTGAAGAGTTTGGATTTAAGTATGACTCTAGTATTTTCCCTGTAAGGACATATTTGTATGGTATGTATGATGCCCCAACACAACCATATTTGCCTAACATTTCGGACCCCTCTAAGAAGGATCCCAACAGTAGAATTATAGAGTTTCCTCTTACAGTTTATAAGATAGATGGTATACGAATTCCAATCGCTGGAGGGTTCTATTTAAGACTCCTTCCACTTAAATTAGTAATTAATCTATATAGGAAGTTAAATGATAGTGGAAAATTGATAATTCTATATTTCCATCCTTGGGAGATGTATGAGAACTTACCAAGAGTCAATCTCCCTTTTTTAGACAAATTTGTTACATATTATGGTATTAAATCTATGAAGAATAAAATAGAAAATATCTTAACAAAATTCGAATTCTATCCTATTATGGACATTATTGATCATTTTTATCATTAAATTCATCTATAGCCAATTTTTTAACAATAGCTTCAATTTTTCTTTGATTTTTTCGTGTTATACTGTGGATATACAGCATAATCCCGAATATAATCATAAAACCTATAATTGTTATTAGGTCAAGAGGCCTTCCTACATGAAGAGGTTGAAGTAAGATATTAAAAGATTCTGGAAATATTGCAGCGTATATAAATCCAAAAAATATTAAACCCCATACTATAAAGTCTATTTTAGAAAGTTCATCTCTTTTATAACTAATATATGCAAAATATAACATTGAAATACCAAAAATAATCTCCAATAATTGAATTCCTGTTATCATTTCCTGATCACCCTCCATAATATCATATTAAAGAATATTCTCAAACCATCAAATATTGTTGTACCTTTATATTTATTGTGATATATTGTCTTGATTTCCACTTCTCGATATTTTAACTTTTCTCTTCCTATATTTTTTATGATCTCAGAGGCCACAGAATATCCTGTAGAGTTCCACTTTATCTTTTTATAAGCTTCTGAGGTGTATGCCCTAAATCCCGATTGTGTATCTTTCACATCCACACCAAAAAGTAACTTAGATGCAAAATATAGCATAATGTTGCCAATTTTTTTTATAAATGGCATATTCTGGCTTGGTGGTCTATAGGCTATTACTATATCTAAGTTATTGTCGATTAAAGTATCTATCAACTTGGGAATTTCTTTTGGATCATGCTGGCCATCACCATCAATTGTAACTATTATATCCGCACCTCTTTTTATAGCAACTTCACTTCCTGTCATTAGAGCAAAACCCAATCCCATGTTTACAATGTGATCAACTACTATCGCTCCTTCTTTTTTTCCAACTTCACCGGTTCTATCAGAAGAACCATCATTCACAACAATAACTTCGTCCACATATTTTTTAGTCTCTTTAACAACTTTTCCGACAGTTTTCTCTTCGTTATAGGCAGGTATAACAGCAATGATCTTCATATATCCCACCGTTTTATATTATCTATTAACTTTCTTAGTAATATATCCCAATTATATTTGTCCTTTATCAATTTTACCGCATTTGATGCCATATGTTTCCAAATTTTTCTGTCAGATAGTGTTTCTATAGCTTTAAGAAATTCATCTGGATCACTATTATTTGTAACGATACCACACTTATTTTTTATAATAATTTCAGACCATTCTCCGACTTTTGGGGTAATCACAGGAAGCCCACAGGCTAAATAATCAAAAACCTTTATTGGGCTAGCTACTTTCCTCGTAATACCTTTTGTAGACGGTGCAACACCTATTTGCATATTAGAGAAAACCCTTAGAGCTTCATCTCTATTTTTATAGCCTAAATCAACGATCTTTATTTTTTCTTTTTTAATTCTATATTTGATAAATTTTTCATCTGGTCCACGTCCCATTATATAAAATCTATATTTATCAGTAGATTTTTTTGCGAGATCCAAATATGTCCCAATATCTTCCCAAAAAGCATATATCCCACCATATATAATGTTCAAATTGGATGTGTTGTATTTTGCAACTTTTTTTTGAACATCGGAGCCGTTAGGAACGGTTATTATTTTATCAGTAGATATATGGAAATTTTCTAATATATATTTGTCCATATAGTGCGAGACGGTTATTAATTTAAAACTCTTTCTAAAAACTTCAGATTCTATTTTAGATATCCATTCGAAATACTTATCTTTTTTTCCTGTTCTTTCATAATATTCCGATGTTGCAATACCATGTACATCAGTCACCACAGGAATCTTAGAATCTGAAGATTTTATTGCAATATATCCTAATATTGTCCCTTCGGCAACTATCAGATCAATTTTATTCTTTTGAATGATTTTTTTAATCAAATCTTTACTAAGATCAACAAATGTCTGCATTTTGGCACAAGACCAATCTCTATAATATGCATGATTTCTTAATAAATTAAAAGAAATTGCACTAAAAAATCTAAATTTAGAATTTGAAAAATAGTTATTGAGATTTATGAACATGACATCATAATTCTCTTCTAGGGCCTGTTTAATCTTAAATGTTCTTATGGCATCTCCCAAATTTCCTTTTACATTACATAGTAATAAGATTTTCAATCATATCACCTTTAAAGCAACTTTTCCTTTTAATCTATCATATAACTTCAGTGAAATATTTTGAATAGCCCTAGTAATTATATATTTAAATGGACCGCTGTTATAATTGGATAATACGAAGGGTATTGTCATTTTAAACGAGTTCATAGATTGTTCTTTGATGATATTGTTTAATCTCACTGGTTGAAATTCTCCTTCATTCATATATTTAATTATCCTCTCTAACATTTTAATTCTGTCCCTACTACCATCAAAAAATGGATGCATTAAAATTACTATGTGAATGTTGTCATCAATTACACTGTTATCAATTTGATTTTTGATACTTTTCCAGTCCTTGTTGTATGTCTCCACCGAAACAGGAACCATAAACAGTCCATTGTCTAACATTCGAGGTTTTGGTGGTAAAGATAGTATTTTAATTGTATTTTTAAGTGGGTAAATAAAATATTTTAAATTTAAATTTGCCAGCTCTTTTATAGTATAAACATTCATTCTTCCCACAAAATTAGCACCGTAGATCTTATATCTTTGCAAATCATCAAGCATTAATCGTATAAGATTTTCTTGTTTTTTTTGAGGATAAATCGATATATCTTCATGAAATAATCCATGTATGCCTACTTCATGACCACAAGTTGTTAATGTTTCTATTACATGTGGATATATCATATTAATTAGGTTTGTAACAAAAAAAGTGGCTCTTATTTTGTATTTGTCTAGTATTTTTAAAATTCTTGGCAGCCCAAATCTAACCCCACCAAGTTGTTCCATATCAAAAATTAGAGAATATGTCTTTTTTGATTCCGGAATGATAGGTTCAAAATTTCTACATTTTAAATTAAATTGTACCGGATAATGAATAAAATCTCTAAAACATTTCTGCATTTGAATATGATGCACATCTTTATCTATACCACTAAACGAGGAATAACCAATTTTTAGCTTTTTATTTATGGTACTTATTTTTACAGAAGATATGTGTTCATTCCTGGAATACATAATAAAATCTATTTTATTTTTAGAGATAATTTTCCTCAAATCTTTTATTTTATCATAGATGTTTTGATACTTTGTGATATACCATGAAATATTCCAAATATTATTTTTCGAATGGATATCTATATATTGGACATCATCTTTATCGATAACTATTAACACGTTATTCATAATTATCCAAAATATTATTGTATGGTTAACCTTTAAATAATTCCTAAACTTCCAGGTAAAAGACTTGCAAGTTGAAAATGAACATATAAATTACAAGAATTCTTTTCAGTTATGTTTGAAAATGAAACTTCGCTAATTGATAATTATGATGCGTAAAAAAAATAGTTTGGACATTTATTTCAGTTTTCACTATCTATTAGAAAACTTTATGAATGGGTATACCATGACCAATCTATCAAAGTTACTTTACCCAATATATGACTTCCAACATATCTCAGATGTGGAAATTCTTAGCAATATCAAATATAATTTTCCAAAAACTTATAAACTTATAGCTAATAAGACGGACAGAATAAGTGCTAAAAAAATGGCCCATATTATCTCAACATTCTTTCAGGAATTTGAACCTGAGCATGTTACTACAAAAAAGAAAAAGATTGAGATTTGGAGGACTTATGACGAATGGCTTAAAGAGGCAAAAAGAAAGTGGGACGTTAAACTCAATATTATAAGTAAAATTAAGAGAGAAGTTGATAAAAAACTTAAGCCATACGTACTCGATTTTTTCATTCATGGTAGTTTTTCAACTCTAGATTATACCCAATGGAGTGACATAGATTTACTTGCAATTCTTAAAAAAGATACGGTAAACGATCCAGAAAAACTTCTAAAAGCAAGAACCGAAATAATAAAAATTAATAAATTTCTTTATCATAATGATCCACTTCAACATCATGGTATATTTATACTAAGTGAAAATGATTTAAATACTTATATTCAGTCCTTTTTTCCAGTTGAATTATTTAAATATTCTACTTCATTTTATGGTACCAAATCACTTTATGTCAATATTGCTCCATCTAGAAAATATTTAATTAAAACACTGAAATCCTTAACAGGATATATAAAAAAATTTCATGAAAAATTTAGCCTTTACGACTGGAAACTTTTTTGTCATGTCATTCAGCTTATACCTTCTATATATTTAGAATGTAAGGGGATATATGTATATAAAAAATTTTCATTTAACAAAGCAAGAGGCGATTTTTCTGATACTGAGTGGGAAATTATAAATGATATGACTGAGATAAGAAATAAATTCTATTATAATCCTCCGTGGGCAAAATTATTCTTAATAATGCCTACTTACTGGTATCTAGTAGGTTTTATAAGATTGTTTATTAAAGGACCAAAAAATATTGGAGAATTTATTAGAAAAGGTAAAATATTTGCAGAGATAGTTGAGAGTAAGGTGGATTCGATATGAGAGTGCCATTTAATTTTTTCAATCCAGTTAAAAAATTTGACTATGATGATTATACAGATGCAATTAATACATATGTATCAAAATTATCAAAGAATACTGATGTTATTTCTGTATATCAGCTTGGATCCATATCTCATCCCGGGTTATCAGATATTGATCTTATTATTGTTTTGCAAGACTCTCCAACTAGTTTTAAATGGGAGGAATATTCAATAAAAAATCTATCTGAGATGGATAGATACCTATTTATGCACGAGCCTTTTGTTGCGAATAGGTCAATTGCGGAAAGACTTAAATTTTTGTATCCTATGTTTTCTTTAAATCATCTTTTTGGTGAAAAAATAAACTTTTTAGAGCCATCTAAAGAACATTATTTACATTTTTTTATTCAGGAATATGTAAAAGGCTACATGTTTTGGCCAGACAGAATAATTAGGAAAAAAAAAGTTAATATAAGAACTATGATTCCACAGCTTTATGCTACTAAATATTCTATTGATATATTTAAAATTATTTTTGGAGATTTATCGGATCAGATCACAGAGGAATCAGAGGAATATATCGAAAAAATAATTGAATTAAGGGATAATATTTTTGACATGCCACAAAATAAAATAGAAGAACTGATATCGGAATTAATATTAAAAACTAAAGAGATTAATAGATTAATGTTTATTGAATTAGATAATTATCTGAGTGAAATAATACATACTCCAGAAAAAATTCATTTTTACTTAGGTTTTTTTCCTATAATTGTGATATTTAACTCAAAAATGAAATATTTCGAATATTTAGTTATAAGAAGCTTATCAACGAATTTTTCTATAATTTTACCTGAAAGATTGAAATTTATTACTGATAATGAAATAAAAAAAGCATTTTATGATCGATTAGACATCATCAGTTCATATGAAAATTTTATATACTCAAATAAATTAGAGAAATTTATGATGCTCACATTTATGAAAACAAAAACTGCATGGAGATATAGAAAGTGATGCGAATTAAGGAGCTAATATGGGGTTTTATAGCTAAAAATTTTGGTTCATTTAATGCAATACGTTATATTGAATTTAATATCATAGAAAATTGGTTATTACCAAAAAAAAAAGATATAATTCTAGATTTGGCATGTGGAGCTGGGGAACTGTCTAAAAAAATGGCGACTTATGGTGCTGTTGTAATTGGTGTTGATATATCAAAAAAATCAGCAAAAAAGTTCATGATCCTAAATAAGGGAAACGCAAGTATAGTGGTGGCAAATGCTGAAAAATTACCATTTAAATCAAATGTTTTTGACAAAATAGTGTGTAATACTGCATTACAACTTATTTATGACGATATTGCTGTATTGAGAGAGATTTATAGGACTTTAAAACATTGTGGATATGTTATTCTAACTGTAGACAGTATGATACACCCAACGGCGACCACTACTATTAAAAAAATTCATAAGATTAAAAATAAGGTTTATAGATATTATACAATTGAAGATATTAAGAAAAAAGCAGAATTAACAAAAATGGAAATAGTTGATTTTAGATATTATATACACTCCTATCCAAGTGCAATTTTATTTAATCTTGGAATAATGTTAAATTGGTCCCCTATTTGGAGAGTAATATCGATACTGTTCTATCCTGCTATCAAGATAGCAGAAAGTATAGGTAAACCACGTAAAGGATATGGATTAGCTGTAAAGCTTAGAAAAAATACAGATTTCAAAAATATGTTTGAATAATAACAAAATATCGTTCCACTGTGTTATCTGTCAAACCTTTAGCTTGTGCAGGTTACGGGTGCTTATTGGCTAGTGCCCACATTTTTTATCTTATTTTCTATATCTTTTATATATTCATCGAATTTTTTAGAATATATCTCTTTTTCTAAAAACATCAAATAATCTGATGGTTTATGCCACTTTAATTTTAGCCACGTATTACGTAGTGTCCTATTTTCATATATAAAGTTCTTAACTATTACATGTGCATCATACTTCACCATATTCCTAAGCAATTTATAATTAGGAATTTTTCTCCTTACATTAATATCTTCATTTTCGATAAATTTTTTTATTTCATCTTTCGCTCGCAAACCTGCTTTTCCATCTATCTTTCCAAATCTATTTTCTATATGTTCGATCATAGTATTTGTAATTTTAGGTCTTTCTCCATTTAGATAACTTATTATCTTTTCTTTAAGTTCTATATAAGACGTTGCCATATCACACATAAAAGCAAAATTGGGATCATCATACTCATAAAATTCTTTTGGCCAAAATAGTAGTGTTATAACTGGCTTTCCCATGATAGTTGCTTCTTTTGCAGTAGTACAATCTACATGCAACCAAACATCGCTGTTATTAATAACATTGGCTATATATTCATTCTTTATGAGAATAATATTAGTATTGCGGGTGAGTTTCATGTATGTTTGTATATCTTCCCAAGGATGTAGCTTTATTATGAATTGAGCGTCAATCTCCTTGGATAGCTTTACTATATTTTTAACAATTTTATCTCTAACAAACGTTTCCATTTTATATCGTTTTTTAATAAATTCAAATGATTCCACATGTTTACCATATCTTTTTACATATTCTAAATTTATATCAGCATAAGTAAAATGTGTCGCAAGTGTTACAATTTTTCTTTTTTTATTTATCTTATACTTCCTGCAAAACTCTTCCTTATTCATGAGAATCTTCTTTAAAGGATCCCTATAGAAGTCAAATCTGATATTTCCCACTACTTTAATTTTTCTCTCTTCTACTCCTGCATATTTCGAAAAAGCACGTTTAAATCCATCAGTCCAAGAGAGTACAAAGTCAATTGCTTTATTGTAGTCCTTCGTATATTTTCTGGAAAAGAACATGTCTTTCTCATTATCACTTTTTGGATATGCTGCCCCTTCAGTAGGTATTATTATAACTTTCCCCTGCAAATATTTCATATACATAGCTATAGAAGCTCCTTTTATTTCTTCAACTTGTGGTAAAATAACAACTTCAGGTAGATGTTTAAATAATGTAAAAAAAGTTAATTTTTCACCGCTAGTAAGAAATACATTATATCCTTCTTTTTCTAATAATAATTTTAAATAAACAAGACTATAAGCGTCACGGATTATATTTGGGATATCAATCAATAACTTCACAGGAGACCGGTCATCACTCATTTAATCACATCACGCAAATTGTAATATATAAAGATTTTGACATCTTCATTGGACGCTGTCAAGTCAAGATGTTCTTACCCCCAGGAGGTTGAAGAATCTCTCAAATTCTGTTTTTCCTTCTACTGGATCGGGAGGTTTTCCCAGGCTTTGGTGTACCCTGGCATGGTTGTAGTACAAGCTGAAAAAGCGAAGGAAGTTAGACACGTGCTCAGGCTTAGAGCATCTGCACGGGAAGTACTTGTCAAACACCCCGAGACTTCCTTAATGGTTTCTATGATTCTCTCCACGTAGCTCCTTATCCATGCCAGCGTCGCTCACTATCCTGACCCTGACATACTGACGCTTCACAAATCCTTAAGAATTAAGCGCGCGATTAGAGCATTTCTTGCTTGAGTGAGAGCCATCAGCAGAATCTCTCTGCGCTCAGGCCCAAACGCCATCCAGAGCCCGGTAGTAGCTTCCGCCTACTCTCATCCATAACTTCCATCCTCGCCTCACCAGTCCCAATGTAACCCTTTAGCTTGAAGCTGCCGGACCCTATCCCACCGCCTCATAGCTCAGTTTAACCCAAAGGTCCTCCAGAAAGTCTCAACTCAGCGATAAGTGAATGCATGACCCGCAAGGTAAATAGAGGTGATATACAGTACTATAATCGGAAGCGTCCGCTGTCTTTGAAATGCTATTTCTAACATTTTTATCACCAAAACAAAAGGATGCATCAACTACACATTTATAGCTTAAGTTGATAGCATCAATTGTAGTACCGCATGAAAGTTGGATCGTGGCAAAAGAGGAATTTGCTTATTGCACGGCATTTACTTTGCTAAAGATTTAATTTCATATTCCAGACCTTTTTAAATTTATATTGAAGAATACTTTGCCCATCTGCATGTGAAAATACGTTTTATATTTTGCATCCATACAATTTCAATTCTTTTAATGTCATGAGCAAATAATTGAGATATACTTTTCTCTATTAAATAAAATCTTGTAACAATTAAGTAATACGTCTAATTTTTAATAATTTTTTAAATAAAAGAAAATATTTGCCATTCTATGGTAACTGCTCATAAATACGTAGTTAGCGATTGCAAATAACTTCAAATCAGAAATGCTATGCTGAAATATACCCAAAGTCAAAATCTAACCAATAAAACCAACCACACTCATGTTTAGTAAAAGCTTTTTACGCCACACATTATAAGTTACCCCTACATTATTTGGACATATCCGTCCTTATTTTTATACCGTTACATTTATATATAGAGCCTATAAAATCAAAAATTATTAATTAAATGAAAAATTTGCAATGGAGGAGATGGTTAATGAGATATTGTTTAAGATGTGTTTATCCGGAAAATGCAAGACCAACAATCATATTTGATGAGCAGGGAATATGTAGTGGATGTAGAGTTCATGAATCAAAAATGAAATTAAATTGGGATGATAGAGAAAAAAAATTAAGAGAAATATTAGAGTATTACAAACAAAAAGCAAAAGATGAAGGTAACATATATGATTGTATAATTCCTGTATCGGGGGGAAAGGACAGTCATTATCAGGTTTATCTAATTAAAGAAGTATATGGGATGAATCCTTTGTTAGTTGCTTATAATCATGCATTTAATACTCGAATAGGGATTAGAAATCTTGGAAATCTAGTAAAACAGTTTGGATGCGATTTACTTAGAGTCACGCACAATTTAGAATCTGTAAAAAAGATATCTAGATATATGCTGAAAAAAGTTGGTGATCTCACATGGCACTATCATGCAGGAATTTTCACAGTTCCATTTCAGATTGCAGTTAAGTATAAGATTCCACTAGTAATATATGGTGAACACGGCTATGCTGAGGATGTAGGCCTTGTTCGAATTGAAGACTTTCCAGAGTTTACAAAATGGACACGAGACCAATATGATATGAGGGGGATAAGTATCGAAGATATGATCAATGACGAAGAGAGCGGTATAACTAAGAGAGATGTAGCACCACTTATATTTCCATCCGAAGAAGAAATAGAGAAAAATGAGGTAAGAGGTATATTCCTAGGAAACTTTATACCGTGGTATGCAAACAAACAAGTTAAATTTCTCATGGAAAAATACAATTTCAAAATAATGAGAAGAAAGAGGGATAGAACATTTAGTTTATATCATAAAATTGATGATCATGCTAATGATGTCCATGATTACCTGAAATTCTTGAAATATGGATATGGAAGAGCAACGGATCACGCAAGCTTAGAGATAAGAGAGAGAAGGATGACGAGAGAAGAAGGCATAAAGTTGGTATTGCAATATGATCATGTAAGACCAAAGACATTAGATGTGTATTTGAAGTTCTTAGAAATCACAGAAGAACAATTCCATGAATGGATAGATCCCCTGAGAGATCCTGCAATCTGGGAAAAAGATGGTGACAAATGGATTATGAAAGATAATGTAGGTAACCATTTGAATGACCCTGGTGTAGAGGAAGCTAGATTACCATTAGTACCTGAGGAAGACAGAACTTTTGGAAAGAATAACAGACATCTTTACTATTCCGAAGACTTTGAACCCCAACCTCCAACAGACGACGAATATCTTGTTAGAGATGTCGAAGACTTAATTGACGAATTCGTTATATTATGATAGCAGTAATAGATTATGATGCAGGCAATGTAGGTTCTGTAGTTAATGCATTTAGGAGATTTGATGTAGATGTTATTGTAACAAAGGAACCAAAGGACATAAAAAAAGCAACTGCTATAGTGCTTCCTGGTGTTGGAAGTTTTAATGATGGAATGGAAAAACTCAAGAAAAGGAAACTTATAGATATGCTGAATAAAGAGATAATAGAAAAAGAAAAACCATTTTTGGGGATATGTCTTGGCCTTCAGTTATTAGCTGAAATAGGAACTGAGCATGGAGTGCATAGAGGATTAGGGTGGATAAATGGAAAGGTCGTGAAGTTGAATCCATCAAGCCCTACGTATAGAATTCCACATATCGGTTGGAATGATGTGAGACTGCTAAAAAATTCGGAATTATTTAAAGATATAGAGCGTTTTGTATTTTATTTTGTCCATAGTTATCACTTTATCCCTGAGGATGAAAGTGTAATAACTAGTATAACATGGCATGGTGAGAAAATAGTAGCTTCAATTGAAAAGAATAATATATATGCTGTTCAATTCCATCCAGAAAAAAGTCAAATATCCGGATTGAGGATTATAAAGAATTTTATAGAGATTAGCGGTGAAAAAGAAAGGTGTGAGTTCAATTTGGATAAAGAGGGTTGGGCATGGTAAAGATCCGTTTAATACCTGTACTTATATTGAGGGATGGAATGGTTGTTCAAAGCGTAAATTTTCGACATACAAATATCATTCATAGAGACCCTATATTTGCATTAAAATTTTTTAATCGTTGGGAATCTGACGAGATCATAATACTAGATGTAAGTAGAGATAGAAAAAATAGAGATAAATTTTATAATGCTTTAAAAGAACTTTCTCAGGAATGTTATGTTCCAATTGCTGCAGGTGGATGGATTACAACCGTTGATGAAGCAAGGAGACTGCTTAGGCTTGGTGCCGACAAAGTGGTAATTAACACAAAAGCTTTTCGGAATCCTGATTTTATTAAAGAGTGCTCAAAAGTTTTTGGTAGTCAATGTATTGTAGTATCAATAGACTCTAAAAAAGTACAAAATGGAGAAAAAGTTTATATAGATCGAGGAATGGAGCCTACTATGATGAATACTGTAGATTGGGCAAAAAAAGTAGAAACTTTGGGTGCAGGTGAAATTTTCTTGAATTCAATAGACCATGATGGCTCGAGGAGAGGTTATAATTTACCTCTTATCAAATCTGTGACTTCGAAAGTAAATATACCCGTGATAGCTATGGGTGGTGTAGCTGAATGGCAACATTTAGTAGATGGAGTACGGATTGGTGGAGCAGATGCTGTAGCAGCAGCTAATATTTTTCATTATTCTGAGCAAAGTGTTAAAAAAGCAAAAAAATATCTGAAGGCTGCAGGTATTGACGTAAGATAGTATAGGAAAGTCCTATGTTAAAAAAGCCTATATTATGCAGTATACTATGCAGGAGTGTTATATATGAGAGCGGAAAGCATAACAAAGTCTTTTGAGGATAAGAAAATATTGATAACTGGTGGATGTGGTAGTGTTGGTAGAAAAATATTAGAATATATACTAAGCTTTAATCCGTCAGTAGTAAGAATTTTCGACATTAATGAAAATTTTTTATTCTATTTTAAAAGAGAATCTAAGAATGAAAACATTAGGTTTTTATTGGGCGATATAAGAGACAAAGAAAGACTAATCATGGCGATGAACGATATAGATTATGTTTTTCATACTGCAGCATTGAAACACGTAGAGATATGCGAATACAACCCATTTGAAGCGGTAAAAACCAATGTGATAGGAACTCAAAATGTTATAGATGCAGCAATTGAATGTAATGTTGAGAAGGTTATCTTTACAAGCAGCGACAAAGCTGTAAACCCAAGCAATACAATGGGAGCCAGTAAGCTATTAGCGGAAAAACTCACTGTAGCCGCTAATTTTTACAGAGGACCAAAAGCAAGAACAAAATTTGCATGTGTTAGATTTGGCAATATTCTTGGATCTAGTGGCTCTGTATTACCACTATTTAAAGATCAAATAAAAAATGGAGGTCCAATTACAGTTACCCATAGAGACATGAATAGATTTATTTTAACACAAAAAAAAGCATTGGAATTTCTACTGAAGTCAATGATTTTTGCTAAGGGAGGAGAAATATTTGTGCCAAAAATGCCCGTAATGCGGGTAATGGATCTTGTGGATGTATTGCTAAGAGAGTATGCACCCAAAGTAGGTAAAAATCCTGAAGACATAAAAATTGAGCATATAGGAATAAAATCTGGAGAAAAACTCTATGAAGAGTTGATGACTGAAGATGAGGCATCCAGGTGTATACTTGTAGATGGGTGGATATATGTGATACTACCTCAGTTTAAAGAACTTTCAGACTTGGAGCCTAGTATGTATCCCAATGCAAAGCCCTTCGATGGTGCAAAGTTGAAGTCGTCAGAATATACCCCTATAAGTAAAAATGAACTCAGGGAGATACTAATAAAGAATAATCTCATATGAGGTGGAGACATGGAAAACTTCCTTGTAACCGGAGGTGCGGGTTTCATAGGCAGCTGGATTGTAGAAAAGCTGATAGAAGATGGGCATAAGGTTACGATAATTGATAATCTCAGCAATGGCACTCTAAATAATCTCGTTGGAGTTAAAGATGAAGTGGAGATAATTGTTGGAGATATTACAAACCGCAGGACAGTGAGAGATTTGTTTAGAAGGAAATTTGATGCATGTCTTCACCTTGCGGCTGACATTAATGTACACCAGAGCATTGAAGACCCAGAAAAAACCTTTAACGACGATGTGATAGGGACTTTTTATTTACTTGAAGAAGCCAGAAAAAAGAAAATAAAATTTGTATTTGCGAGCACCTGTATGGTGTATGATACATCTAAAAAAGCAATTCATGAAAACCACAGAACAAAACCAGCTTCTCCCTACGCAGGGGCAAAGCTTGCCGGAGAAAATATGGTGCTCTCATATTATTATGCCTATGACCTGCCAACTACTGTGTTGAGACCCTTCAATACCTACGGTCCAAGACAGAGGGCGGATGAATGGGGGGGTGCGGTAATACCAAGATTTATAAGGCTCAAGCTTGAGGGCAAGCCTCTCACAATTTATGGTTCCGGAGAGCAGACCAGAGATTTATTATATGTAGAGGACTGTGCGGATTTCTTTATCAGGGCTACTTTTTCAGATAGATCCAATGGAGAATTAATAAACGCCGGTACAGGAAAGGATATCAAAATAAAAGACTTGGCTGTTATGATAGCTGGTTCGGAAGAAAAGACAGTGCATGTACCCCATCCCCACCCCCAGAGTGAAATCTGGAAACTCCAGTGCAATCCTAGGAAGGCAAAAAGACTCTTGGGTTGGGAGGCAAAAACACCCCTTGAAGAGGGTATCAAAAAGACAGAAGAGTGGATAAGGAAAGAGTGGCAGAAATGATTCCTTATGGAAGACATTCTATAGACGATGAAGATATTGAAGAGGTAGTGGATGTATTAAAGAGTGACTGGATAACATCAGGACCAAAAATATCTGAATTTGAGAAGGAAGTTTGTAAATATGTAGGTGCAAAATATGGGGTGGCTGTTAATTCTGGCACCTCAGCTCTAGATATTGCAGTGGCATCTCTAGATTTGCCACCAGGTTCTGAAATAATAACGACTCCCCTTACTTTTATTGCTACTGCCAATGCCATCCTATACAACAACCACAAACCTGTTTTTGTGGATATCCAGAGAGACACCTTCAATATTGACCCCGAGGAAATAAGGAAGAGTATAACCCACAAGACCCGTGCAATTATATATGTAGATTATGCAGGACACCCTTGTGAAATTGATGAAATAAAGGAAATTGCAGAAGAGTATAATTTGTATCTGATAGAAGATGCCTGCCACGCTCTCGGAGCTGAGTATAAGGGTAAAAAAATTGGGAATCTTGCGGATATTACAGTCTTCAGTTTCCATCCGGTGAAACACATAACCACTGGTGAAGGTGGGATGGCTGTAACTGATATTGAGGAGCTGGCAGAGAGAATGAGAATGCTCAGAAATCATGGAATAGACCTCGATCCCAGAAGCCGGAAAGATTACAGATACGATATGAAGTTTTTGGGTAGAAACTATAGAATGACAGACTTCCAGGCTGCTCTTGGAATATCTCAGCTAAAAAAGCTGGATTATTTCCTGGAAAAAAGAAAGATGATTGCAGAAATTTATTCTGAGGAGTTTAATGATATAGTTGAGACTCAGAGCGTAAGAGAGTATGTTAAACATGCCTGGCATCTCTACACAATACTGGTAAAGGATAGAGATTATGCATTCAAAAAAATGAGAGAAGTGGGAATAGGGGTAAATGTACACTATATACCTGTGTATAAACATTCCTACTACAGAGAACTCCTAAGATATAACTTCAATCTTGAAAATGTCGAGTATGTTTACAGTAGGATTCTGAGTCTTCCCATACACCCATCCTTAAACGAAGAAGAAATAAACTTCATAGTAAATGAAGTCAAAAAGGTGGTAAAATAATGATACCAGCAAAAATAGGTAAGCACAAAATAGGAGATGGACATAAAACATTTATAGTATTTGAGGCAGGTCCTACCCATACAGGGCTGGAATCAGCAAAAAAACTTGTGGACATGGCAGTAAAAGCCGGAGCACATGCAATAAAATTTCAGATGATTGATGTTGACAGACTCATGGGTGATAGAGAATATACATTTGAGTATAAAGTGCTTGTAGATAAGAAAACTGGTAAGACAGAAACGGTATCAGAGCCACTCTACGATATATTAAAAAGGAGAGAACTAAAAAGAGAAGAATGGGCAGAACTCAAATCTTATTGTGATAAAAAAGGAATCACTTTCATATCCACAGCATGTTTTGAAGATGAAATAGACTTTTTGGTGGATGAACTTGAGACTCCTTCAATAAAGATAAACTCTGGAGATGTAAACTATCTATCTCTGATAGAATATGCAGCTAAAAAAGATGTCAACATTCAAATAGATACAGGAAATTCTGAAATATGGGAAATAGAGAGAGCAATTAACATAATAGAGGATGCTGGGAATCAGAATATAATTATTCATCACTGTCCTTCTGGTTATCCTGCATATCTGGATAGCATACATCTCAATATGATAAAAACTCTGAAAACTATGTTTGAATATCCCATTGGATTTTCTGACCATAGCCCTGGATGGACCATGGACATCGCAGCAGTGGCATTGGGAGCAAATTTGCTTGAGAAAACAATAACCTTGGATAAAACCACAAAAAGCTGTGAACATATGTTTTCTCTTGAAGAAGATGAAGCTATTGAATTCATCAAGACCATCCGGGAACTGGAGATTGCTCTTGGATGTCATAGGAGAAAATTGTCAAAAGAAGCAAGAATTGGTAAGTTGAAAGGAAGAAGGGGTGCCTTTATAATCAGAGACATGAAGCGGGGAGAGGAGATAAAGAAAGAAGATATTGAGTTCAGAAGACCTGGATATGGAATACCCCCGGATATGGAGAAATGTGTAATAGGCAGAAAATTGAAGAAAGACCTCAAAGCCGGGCACATGTTAACCTGGAGTGACTTGGTATGAAGGAAAAAATTTTATGTTTAATTCCTGCCAGAGGGGGCTCGAAGAGACTCCCAAGGAAGAATATTCTACCATTAAAGGGCAAGCCAATGATATGCTATACCATAGATGCTGCATTGAAATCTGAATTATTTGAGGATGTATATGTGAGCACAGAAGATAAAGAAATTGCAAAAATCTCCAACGAGTGCGGTGCAAAGGTAATAATCCGTCCACAAGAACTGGCAGGGGATCTTGTTTCAGTAGTGGATGTATGTCTACATGCTATTGAATTTTTAAAGTCGGAATGTAGAGAATATACTTTGCTATGTGTACTTTTACCAACGGCACCTCTGAGAACTTCAAGGGATATTGTAAAAGCCTTGGAGATATTTCTAACACACGGTGAAGCTTCTTTTCTGATGGCAGTTACAAATTACTTTTATGACCCCTTTCAGGCTTTAAAGGAGGAGGATGGATATCTTATACCAGTATTTCCAGAATATTTAAAAAAGAAGAGACAGGAACTGCCCAGAGTGTATGTGGATAATGGCTCTATATACATTGCAAAAATAGAGGAATTTCTAAAATATAAGACCTTTTATGGACCAAAGATGATTAAATACTACATGCCCTTCGACAGGTCTATTGATGTTGACACAGAGGTTGAATTCAGACTTGCAGAGTATTTCTTGGAAAGGATGGTTGAAAAATGAAGTTCTTGGTTGTGGGCTGTGGCTCTATAGGTCAGAGGCACATGAGTAATCTGCTTACCCTTGGACAGGATGTTGCGGGGTGCGATGTTAATGCGGAAGCGGGAGAGCATATTAGGGAGAAATATGACGTAGATTTTTATAGTAATCTTGATGAAGCATTATCAGGCTTTTCTCCAGATGCCGTATTAGTTTGTACACCCAACAGATATCACATACCTGTAGCAATAAAAGCTCTTGAATATGGTTCTCATGTATTTATAGAGAAACCCATATCTGTGAATTCTGAAGATGCAAAAAAATTATTGCCAATTAGAGATAAAAAAAGAAAAATCGTACTGGTTGCCTGTAATCTGAGATTTCATCCACCTCTCCAGTATATAAAAAGGGTTGTAGAGGATGGTATAATTGGAAGACCTGTAAGTGTAAGAGCACTGTTCGGACACTATCTACCAAACTGGAGACCTGGTAGAGATTATACCAAAATTTACAGTGCAAGAAGAGAAGAAGGGGGTGGTGTGCTTCTGGATGGAATACATGAGATAGATTACATTCTGTGGTTGCTGGGAAAACCTGAGTATGTTTCATCTTTTAACATTAGAGGGAGTGATCTCAATATAGATGTGGAGGATGTGGGAGAAATTCTGCTGAAATATACCCGGGCTCTTGCATCAATTCATTTGAATTATCTCCGACACTATAAAATGAGATCCTGTGAGGTCATTGGGACTGATGGAACTGTATTGTGGCAGAGCTTCGGAAAAACTCCGGAGAGAATGACTATAAACCTTCATTCTAAGGATGGAGGTTTGATATCCAGTATTACACAGGAGGTAGATCCCAATACCCAGTATGTTGAAGAGATGAAGCATTTTATCAGATGTATTGAGGATAAAGAGGAGCCCATGAACCCAATTGAAAATGCCATTTTGTCTCTGAAGATTGTAGAGCTTGCAAAATTATCAAACAAGGAAAAAAAGGCCATAAAGATTGGTGATTTACTATGAACTTTGGAAATTCACAGAAATTCCTCCAAAAAGCTAAAAAATTAATACCTTCCTGCACACAAACCTTTAGTAAAGGTCCTACTCAGTTTGTTCAGGGAGTGGCTCCAAATTTTGTATCCCATGCGGATGGATGCAAGCTATGGGATGTGGATGGAAATGAGTTTATAGATTATACTATGGCTCTCGGCCCAATGATACTCGGATACAATTATCCAAGAGTGAATGAGGCAATAGTTTCTCAGCTCAAAGAAGGCACCACCTTTACTCTGCCTCATAAAATAGAGGTGGAGCTTGCTGAGCTACTTGTTGATATAATACCCTGTGCAGAAATGGTGCGATATGGAAAAAATGGTTCTGATGTTACATCAGCAGCAGTGAGAGTTGCAAGAGCCTTCACTGGAAGAGAGAAAATAGCCTGCTGTGGCTATCATGGATGGCAGGACTGGTACATTGGCACAACAACAAGGAATGAGGGTGTGCCTAAATGTGTAAAAGACCTCACGCTTACTTTTGAGTATAACAACATTGACAGCCTTGTGGAGATTTTCGATAAACATAAAGATGAGATAGCGTGTGTGATAATGGAGCCTGTGAGCACTATTGAACCACAGGATAATTTTTTGGAAGAAGTTAAGAAGGTAACACATGAAAATGACGCTATTCTTGTTTTTGATGAGGTTGTAACGGGTTTCAGAATAGCTCTTGGAGGGGCTCAGGAATACTACGGTGTAACACCAGACTTGGCATGTTTTGGCAAAGGTATGGCAAATGGCATGCCGCTCTCAGCTATTGTTGGAAAAAGAGAGATAATGAAGGAGTTTGAAAAGGTCTTCTTTTCATTTACTTTTGGCGGAGAGACACTCTCTATAGCAGCAGCTATTGCAACGATAAACGAAATTATTGATAAGAATGTTATAGAACATATCTGGAAAATTGGCAGGTATTTGATTGAAGGCATCCAAAAGTTTATAGAGGAAAATGGGCTTGAAGGTTATGTGGAGATTAGAGGACTACCACCCAGAATGGTGATGACTTTCAAAGACGAAGAAGGCAGAGAGTCGCTGGAAATGAAGAGTTTATTCCAGCAAGAGTGCATAAAAAGAGGTGTACTATTTACGGGAGCTCATAATATATCCCTTGCTCATACAGAGGAGATAGTGGATAAGACACTGGAGGTTTATGAGGAATGTTTGATAATACTCCAAGATGGCATAGAAAAAGACAATATCAAGGAGAAACTAGAAGGAAGTGTAGTTAATCCAGTTTTCAGAAAAATATAAATGTTGCATATCTGGGTGATGGTATGGATATAATTAATTCTCCAAAAAACAGAAATGGTGAGGTGTGTTTAAGGCCTGTATCAATATCCGACCTAAAAAAAATTTATGTATGGAGAAATCATCCAGATATCAGAAAATATAGTTTAAACGATAAAGAAATATCATGGGAAGAACATGTTAAGTTTTGGGATAATTTCATAAGACTTAAAAAAGGTTATGGATTTATAATCGTATATAATGGAGCTGACTGTGGAGTTATAAGATTGGATATTATTGACAAGAATACAGCAGAAATAAGTATTTTTATATCTCCAAATTTCCAGAATTTAGGCATTGGTACAAAATCTCTGACGTTGATCTGTGAGTTATCTAAAAAATATGGTATTGATACATTGATTGCAAAAATAAAATATAATAATAATGTATCAGAGAGAATCTTCACCAAAAATAATTTTAAGCCAAAGTATATAGTATATGAAAAAAAATTAAAATAACTAAACTAAGGGTCTGATAAAAGGATTGAAAATATGAAAACCATCAAAATAGCCGATAGGAAAATTGGAGAGAAAGAGCCAACTTTTATAGTTGCAGAGCTTTCTGCTAACCACTTGCAGAAATATGAGCTGGCTGTCAGGACAATTGAAGCAGCGGCAGAAGCTGGGGCAGACGCTATTAAACTTCAAACTTATACACCAGATACAATCACAATTAACTGCGATAATGAGTATTTTCGCATAAGGCAGGGCACAATCTGGGATGGCAAAACTTTTTACGAGCTATATAGGGAAGCCTATACACCATGGGAATGGCAACCAAAGCTGAAAAAAGTTGCTGAAGATCTAGGGTTGGTATTCTTTTCAACACCTTTTGATAAAACCGCTGTGGATTTTCTTGATAGTATTGATGTTCCAGCATATAAAATAGCCTCCTTTGAGATAACAGATATTCCACTTATAGAATATGTCGCTTCAAAGGAAAAGCCTGTGATAATCTCTACAGGAATTGCTACACTGTGTGATATTGAAGAAGCTATTAATGCCTGCAAAAGAATGGGAAATGACAAGATAGCACTACTTAAGTGCACATCTGCTTATCCAGCACCTCTAGAAGAGGTGAATCTGAGGACAATTCCTAACCTGGCAGACATCTTTAATACTATAGTAGGTCTCTCAGACCATACTCTCGGCTTTCAGGTTGCCATTGCTGCTGTTGCTCTTGGAGCGAAGATTGTGGAAAAGCATATAATTCTTGATAGAAAACTTGGAGGTCCTGATGCAGCATTTTCTATGGAGCCAGATGAGTTCAAAAAAATGGTAAACTACATAAGGGATGTGGAAAAAGCACTCGGCAAAGATTCTTACGATTTGAGCGATAGGATTAAGAGGAGCAGGGAATTTGCAAGGTCTTTATTTGTAGTTGAAGATGTTAAAGCTGGAGAAATTTTTACAGAAAAAAACATAAAGTCTATAAGACCTGGATATGGTCTTCATCCGAAGTATCTCAGTCAAATAATTGGTAAAAAATCTAGAAAAGACATTAAAAAAGGAACACCATTAAGTTGGGATTTGGTAGAAATATGAGAGTGTTATTATGAGATTGATTAACAACAGGAATATAAAATTAGGAAGAATCTTAACAGAATCTGTGATTTTCCAAGTCATATTCTCTTATATGTATATTTTACTTAAATCTTCCTTTGAGAAATATAAGTACAATTATTACAGAAAAAAATATAATATACATCCAGATTTTGAATTTTTAGGCCATGGTACAGTGATTACGGGAGATGGAGACGTAATACTTGGTAAAAAAAGTCATTTAAATTCTCATTGCTATATTGCATGTGGGAAGGGTTCAAAAGTAATAATCGGTGAGAACTGCCATGTGGGTCATTATGTTACAATATATGCTGGGAATATAGACACAGAGAATTATCATCCAGAAAATATCAGAGTTAAACCCGGGGATGTGATTATAGAGGATGGATGTTTTATAGGAAGTTTTACTATAATTCCAAAAGGCGTTAAAATAGGAAGGAATTCTATTATAGGTGCTGGCTCAGTTGTCACCAGAGATATTCCTCCAAATTCTTTGGCTGCAGGAGTTCCTGCAACAATTATAAAGAAATTAACGTAATAAGTGATAAAATGAAAAAATTTGGAATTAAATTTATATTTGACAATGAAATTAACATAAATAATAAACTTATTAAAATAATACATAAATATTTTCAGTATTGTGAGATTTCTTTATATAATATAAGTAAAAACGCTGAATTAATTGATATTATAAAAAAAAATGCTTCTGAGATCATAGGACATGTGCCTCATGAGAATTATGGTATTGATATTGGGATATCAACAAAAAAAAAATATATTTTAAAGATTATAAATAAAAATGTGGATTTATTTAAAGATTCCGCTAAATATATAATATTGCACTGTGGAACATCGAATATAAAAAATGCTAGAGATATACTAAGAGAAATTAGAGATTACAATGATATCATTCTTTTGGAAAACATGCCAGTAGTTGGAATTCATGGTGAGAGATGCCTTGGGTATGATGCGGAATCTTTCCTATCACTTAATAAATACGATTTTGGTTTGTGTCTTGATTTTGGTCATGCTATAAAGGCTTCTATTAGCCTAAAAAGGAGTTATATCGATTTAATATCAGAATTTGCAGAATTAAACCCAGAGATTTTCCACGTTAGCGACGGAAAATTCGATAAAGAAATAGATGAACATTTGAATATTGGGGACGGCGAATATGATTTTGAATTTATTGTGGATATAATAAATAAAAGTAAGGGGGAATATGTCACTTTGGAAACACCAAGAAATAATATTAATTCGATTAAAAACGATTTAAGGAACTTGCACATATTGAAAAACCTTATATTAAAAAAGAGGACATAATATTTATGTGATTAGATGTTAAATATTTTTTTAAAGAGATCTTTTATTTCAGCAATATTTGTTATTTTCAATCCAAATAACATAACAACAAACGTCAATATAGCTACAAATAGTATATATAGGGATTTGAAGTACCAAATTAAAAATACAAAAATGATATTTATAATTTTAAATATGGCTAAATTTACATTAAATGGAATTGCTTTTATGTATTTATAGGAAAATATTCCATGTAGTATCCCATTCAATGCTATAGCTATAGCTGTAGCAGTAGAGGCTCCATTAATTCCAAATACAGGTATCAATAAAAAATTCAGGATTAAATTTGCAGTGGTAACGATAATTGAAATAATCATAGATACATGTGTTTTTTTTACCATCATTATGATATGAGAGGAAGCCCAAAATGCTGAAAAAAAGAAATATCCCAAAGATAGTATGAACAATGATGTACTACCTGTTATATAATCTTTTCCGAATAAACTTAGAATTTTATTTGAGAATGCAGTTATAAAAAACAATATTGGAAAATTCATGATAACTATCCATTTAGTCACCTTAAGATAAACATTCTTTACATATTCTAAATTCCCTCTGGCATAGAATCCTGTGATTTCTGATAAAAATAGAGATAAAATTGCAGATGGCAAAAATAAAATTAACATCGCTGTTGGATTGGCTGCATTATATATCCCCACATCTTTTGTACTCTTAAAATATCCCAACATTAAAGTATCTGCCCATTTTACCACCATAAATATGTAGTTAGCTATCAGAAGTGGCAAAGAAAAATGCAAAAGTTCTTTATATATGTGTATATTTCTATTTACTGATATATTGTTAATGTTTATTTCAGAAAATATTTTTTTTAATAAGTATATTGATGCAATGATGACAACAAAATTAGCGATGAGATATCCAGCAATAACACCTGAAAGATGAAATCCCAAAACGATAAAGGCATAAGTTATTATTAATTTGGATACACTGTCTATTAAATCACGAGTATAAAATACATATTCTATTTTTTTAAAGCCGAGAAATGCAGAATTTATAATTTCTCTGTATACCATAAGAATTATAGCTATAGAAAAAATAACTACATATGTAAAAAAATCTTGATTTTTTAAAAAAAATATTGATATATCTCTGGAAAACATAATAATTCCGAAAATTAATAAAGTAGATGTTATTGTAACCAATTCTAATGAGGAATACAATACATTTTTTACTATATTCAACTCTTTTTTTTCGTAGTAAAATGATATAAATCTCTGGACTCCGGTAATTAAACCGATAAGTGATATTCTTGTTGACATTCCCACTATTGCCAAAAGTATAGAAAAGATTCCATATATCTCTGTACCAAGGCGGGCTATCAATATTCTGTAGATATAGGTAAATATTTTGGATATAAATTGACCAATAACAGTGTAAGTAGCCCCTCTGATTATTGTTGATTTCATTTTCACACCTCTTTTTTATCTGTTTAAACAGTATATCTCTACCTTATATCTACGATCTTTGAATGTTGCACACAAAAAGTACTTACTAATATCTATACTTATATTGGATTTTCGATTAAAATTTGAAACTACTATAAAATCTGAGTTTTCTATTTTTTTAGTTATGACCTTTCTATCACTGTAATATGCAATTGCCCTCATGGGTGCTCCAACAACACCGACAGTTGAGTTTATATTTGAATTGTATTTTATCCACTCTCCAGCATCTTTAAATACTTCAGTTCTTAGTTTTATCCATCTATTGTTGTAATCCCAATAATATATTGGGATGACAATTATGATATGTATAATTAATAAGATAGCAATAAATTTTATACTTTTATTTTTTAAATATCCAGAAAAAAATACTGCAAACATTGGAACAACAGGCAATAGATATCTAGACACTAAAGCAGCAGGATATAATACATGAAAACCAATGAAAAACAGAATTATCATCAATGCAATAGAATTTTCATTGTAGATATAGAATTTGAATTTTCGAATAATTTGATAAAGTGATACTATAGAGAAAACAGGAGCAAAGAATATAAACATAAATATGGATATCCTGAGTAAATTGGTAATTTGAATTGGTATGAATCCTTTTATAACTATTGGTGGATTTAGAATTTCCATATTTTTGAAATCTTTGATTTCAATATGTATATATCCAATATACTCTGCATTTTTTATTAAATTGGCATATCTTATTCCCTCTTGACCCAGTCCAACATTATAATTCCTGATACTCCAGATTCCAACCAATGAAGTTGATATTAATAAAAATATCAACAGATATATCAGATATTTTTTGGTATTTTTATCAGAGTTTAATAGTAACTTAAATATTAAATAATGAAAAAGTATTGCGATAATGAGAATAATTCCGGTAAATCTCGTAGCCCAAGCCAATGCGGAAAATAAACTAAATATTAATAAATAAATGAATCTATTTGATTTTAGGAATTTAATGTAGAACAATACGGTTATAGACAATGTTATTGTAAAAAATATATCTGATAAAAGTCTAAGCTGATTATACAGCACTAATGGGATTGTTTGTACAAAAATTGAGGCAATAATGGATGTTTTTTTGTCATAAAATTCGTTTAAAAGCGCATACACTACATAAAACATTGCTGCAGCTGCACAACCAAGATACACTTTCATAAAATAATACTTACCAAATAATAAATAAAAAAAAGATAAAACAAAAGGAAATCCTGGATTATATTGTTCTAATTCAAAATTAGAACAAAAACTATGCCTAATTACCAAATTTTTTGCAATATCCGCAAAATATGCACTATCCACAATAGGGAGATTTATTGGTGATATAAAAAAAACTACAGCAAAAATGCAAAATGAAATAATTATGCTCAATTTATCTTCCAAATCATGGTTATGATGGTATATACTTATAAACATATACATACCCGTTCTGATAGACCAGTTTGAAATGCTTCATTCCCTTACCCATGCCTGTATTGAAGGGCAGGAGTTTGGCTAAGACCTTATTCGCCCACTCAGGGTGGTAGTTGCCATGAGCATCGCGCTGGTGAAGCCCCCATATCATATAGCTGTTACCCGCGTTAATCAGCGCAAAGGTAGTAAACCCATAGCGTTGTAAGATTGCCTGAATATTTGCGTTGTCCCTTTTTGGGTCACCCGTTTTTTGTACCCGGAAAGGACTAATGAAGAGTTCATCCTGCGCATGGAAGTTTATAGCCCCGCTTTTGCCGAATTCCTCCACGCTTACCAAAACGTAAATGGGAAGATTTTCTGGATTGTAGGGAGCAATATATTTGTAAAAATCCTCTTCAGGCGACGTGAAGGCTTTGGCTACATCGACGTTTCTGTTCTTGCTACCGCCCTCTACTGGAGGACCTGAGTTGCCCCCATCCACAATTGTTCTGCGTATGGCGAAAGTTTGCAGGTGGTAGCCGTAGTCCCACCAGTGGATTAGCAAGGCATTTTCGGGTGTGTTCACTTTAATCCACTCTCCAGCGTCTTTCCAGGGCATGACGCTCTGATCTGCGAACTTCTCTCCCTTAAGCATTTGAATGCTTGAGGCCAGTGTTGGAGACATAAGAAAGAGGAGAACTGCAAAACCTACTATTATGTTAAACTTTTGCATGCTCTGGTCTTGAACATCTTTTTTCTTTTTAGGTCGTTGCCTCTGACTCTGTGGCTTTTGTTTATCTATATATCTGGCAAACAGGAATGCAATGAAAAGGGGCAGGATGAAAGCCATGAAGTATGACAGCCTAATCATCCACCTGAAGGCAACTATGCCAAGGATCATGAAAAATATTAAGAATAAGCTTGTGAATTCCCTCTTTTTATATAAGTTATTTCCTATTAGGAGAAAGCCTGCAGGAATCGCAAGCAGTAGTGCGCCAAAGGTACTTTTAAACTCCGCAAAACCGGTGGAGCGATAGTAAGCAACGGTTTTGCCAGTTAAACCTTTTTCTTCAGGTGTAAAAATGAGTCTATATATGAATTCAAATATCCTTTCAAATATAACAAACTTACCTGTGGCAAAAATACCAAGTACAACTACCACAATAGCTCCAAGAAAAATAACCCTCGGCTGAAGTGAAAGCTCTTTCTTTTTTCTTAATTCATCATAACATATCAAGAAGAGGCAAATTAGCACTATAAGGTAGGACAGATTCTGGAAGATATTATTTGTACTTATTTCTCCTATAACATAAGAGTTACCAATACCGATAAGTGAGGGTATAAAAACGCCGACAAAGATAAACACAGGAAAAGCCACGCACACGTTTCTGTATTCTTCCAGAGGACGATTAAGCGCCACGTTGTAGGCAAGATACGCAAAGACCGAAGAGGCTATCAACCCCCAGT
>JGI24020J35080_1000533_pt1 | contig 27960 bp, 39 predicted proteins | sample Deesub1362A_J573_FD_35080 | JGI IMG/M metagenome (IMG submission 35080) | reverse complement strand
TCAAATTTTTCTTTTATTTCATATTGCAACATTTTAGATTTTAGCCATTAAGAGCATATTTAAAATAAGTTTCATCTAAACAGTTTTAATTGAATTGGATTGTTCTCATAACCTAAATTTATTCTCATCTCACAAATAAAATGACAACGAGGACATACAACGAGCAGGTTTTCCTCCCTGTTATCAGCCGGGTTTCTGTTCTTGTGGTGCACAGTAAGCCATATTTGCTCATCGGTTCTGCCACATATTTCACATTTTCTCCCTCTTTTTTCAATGAGTTTTTTGCGTATTTCTTTCCATTCTCTTCCGTAAAACTTTTTATTTTCTGGTTTAATACTCATATTTAAATCCTATTCCATAATTAAATTTGCCTGCATGAAGACGGAACGGGCTTTCAATTTGAAAAATAAAATTCTTGTATCCAAGCAGAATATTCCATGAGGGGCGGGTCGTAAGTGTGAAAATAAATGAGAACTTCTTTTTATCAGGCTCTTTAAAACTAATTTTTACACTGTCAGGTGCAACACCGAACACAGAGACATGGGCTTTTTTGCGCGGGAAGGGATACCATCTTTTTTGGAATGTATATTTGACTGTATCGGCTCTCACAGCATGAACCTTAATGTTAAGATACCTGTCCTGATATCCGAACCAATCCCATGTAAGAGTATCCCTCCCCGCATACCCCGAGGGAAGATGGATTGAATTTTTGAATTTTTTTTCTGGTTTGAGGAGCCCGCTCCCGCCTTTAATGGGCTCAGGATAAGGAATAATAAGAGTTTTTGGCTTTAAATTTTTTTTTGTGATGTATATTCCAAGAGCAAACCCTGCGAGGAACATGATGACAGAAATTGTCGCTATAGGTTTTAAAATCTTCATGGGGTATGACGAATGTCTTCTGTTACAGTGATGTCAAGAAAGACAAGCGAGGTTTTCTGGTCTTCCCATTCAATCTCCGCCTGGTATCGCCCGGGCACCATACTATACTGGGCAGTATCTATAACAACATGGAACTGACCGCTTTGGGCATCATCTATCCAGCCTTCATTTCCAACATCTTTTTCAATCGGTGTGAAATTTGAATTATCAAGAGACTTAACATAGAAAATAAGTGTTTGTCCAGTGAGGTCAACAGGAGAACCATTCTGTTTGAGCTGGTATTGTTTGATTTTGGTATCATAATATGGTATTACAACTGTTTGTCTTTTTGGTATGTCACTCATAATTCTATCACCTCGATTTCTTGTGAAATATCAACGATGTCAAAACTTCTTTCTCCTACATCTGGAATATAACTTGTCTTTTGTGCTATTTTCTGAATATATAAATCATCACAGGGATTTAAATCCCACCAACAAGAATATCCTTCTCCACCTGCCCATATTCTAAAAATATAGTCAATATCTTCGGTTGGAGTAAAAATAATCTCAAGTTTTTCCCATATATCAACTGAATCAGTCATTATAATTTCAGCGAGTGGAGAAACTCCTTCAAAGGAGGTTTGTCCTTTTTTAAAAATTTGTATTCTGGGTCTTTTTGTCTGTTCTACGCTGGCATTTTTCCTGACCCAAATTTCCCACTTATATTCAATACCTTGCTGAAGATGGAATACCCAATCCCACCAGACCCCTTCATCTATTAGAAAATTTTCATTCCATACTTCCAAGCTAAATTTCATTGATTTTGGCAAATTTTTGACTACTGAATTGTCAAGTTTAATTTTTCCACATCTTCCCATCCAATGAAATTGTGTTTTTCCTTTCTGACATATATATGTTTTATATATACATTGCTCTGCCATCACGCCTTGAAATAAAGAACTTAAATCTTGTGTAGTATCTCCATAAATCATAGCATTTTTTACTGGAGAACCTGTTATAATTGACAAATTTACAATATCTGTATTGAAACAATATATTTCACCACAACGATACATTAAATATGTGCAATTTCGTATATAGCATGATAATAACACTCCTCCTTTTGATGAGTGTGAAATCGTATAACAATTCAAAAATTTGGTATAACGACAACATGCCCAGGATGTGCTTCCTATTTGCCCATTCCCGCCAAAAAAATACCCATAGTCTATATTTGCAATAGAACCATTGATAACATAATATCCAGTTTTAACTCCGACAATGGGTTCTATCATATATATATTGTCGCACCCGTGCAAAAATTGTCTATTTGAAAGATATGAAATATTTTCCAATTTAAGTTCATTTGAATTTGATATACCTACAGCTCCATTTTTGATATATAGATGTCCCCATGTTCGCTTGTTTCCGTAATTTCTGTGATAACATAGAACCCCTTGCCATGAATTATCTGTAGATATTCCTTCTATTATGATGTTCCGTGATAAAATGCACACATACGCTCCGCTGGCAACTGATTTTGAGAGTGAACTTGATAAAGTAATTTTCCCTGAAATGGCATTGAATTGCTGAACTGTTTGAACTTCTGTATATCTATTTGCATCATCAACTTCAATTATGATTTCATCTCCCGATTGAACCATCCAGCCCTGTGAAATATCTACATATATTTCATTTGCTCCAGCATTTGCAGATTGAATAGTGGTAGTAATATATGGACTTGCATCTTTCCCATAAAAATAACAGAATAAATTCTGTCCATCAATATAAATTGTATTCGCATTTTTCTTTAAATATGCTTTTGCTTGAATAGGGTCTGTCTTTGTCCCCCAATCAAAAATACTATACTGCCAATTTGAACCATATATTTTCCCTGTAAATTTCAAATAAGTATCCTGCGTCCTATGACATTTTATTTTTGTCTCCTGTATTGAGCCATTTATTTTAAGGGAATTTAATCCATTTGTCCAGTTTGACATATCATAATCATATATAACTGTATGCCCATCCGTAATCACAACATCATCTCCATCTACAGGAACTCGTCCCAAATCCCAGATATTCGGGTCGCTCCAGTTCCCACTTGCTACTGATGTTATCGTCGCCATTTACACCCCATTTGTTCTGTGATTTATAAAAATTGTCATCGTCTCATTTGAAGTTTTTGCGGTTCCATATCCAGGAACTATTCTGCAAAGTGCGGCATTTGGATTGGTCTCTTGGTCAACAATAGCAAATTCATAAATTTGTGCATAATTTGCTTCATTTGTATCGTAAAAGAATTTCCATGTGATGATATCAGCTCCTGAGCCTGTATTATTCGGGTCTGGGTCATTCGTGCGTGGATATCCTGTATAAACTGTTTTATATGTTCCTGAAAGGTATGTTTCTACATCTGTATCAGATTTTGTCGGTGCTGTAGTTCCAGAACCAAGCTTTAGCCCACCCGCAATGAAATCATACGCAGGCGTCTCTCCGCAAGCACGCTGTGCATACCACTTGTCTCCCTCATTTGTTATGATATTTTTTGCTTTTATAACCCTTTTTTTCTTTGTCATCACATTGTATAGCACAACATATATTGTTCCTGTAAAGATGAGTTTTTCCTTAAGAAAAGGTATTCTCTTTCTCCTCATATTAACCTCCTTTTAAGGATTTGATACGGGTTCTTTAACTACCACAACATTCTCAGAAAACTGCAATTGATTATTAACCTGTATGCCTTTATTTACTTTTATATCCTCAACAAAATTTAAATCTTCTGAAATATACACATATTCTGCTGTTGCTTGTAAGTTTGTTTCCAGTGCTTTAAATTCAATTAATCCGTCAGGGACTATTCTCTTTGAAATAACAAGAAAGAGATTTCTTTCATTAAAAAGCTTTGTATTAAATCTGACATAATCTCCGACATCAACATCAATCATAATATATGAAGTTGTAAATGTTACAATACGCCTTGACTGTGCTAAATATTCAGATAGAAAATTTAGAATCTTTAATACTGTATTTCTATCTCTAATAGACCTCCCTTGTATTTTCATTCCCCTATCTGTTTGTGCCTCTGAGGTTATTTTTTCAGAAAACTGTGGTTTATTCTGTACAGGGTCATAATCATAATCAAATATGAATTTTGAATATAGTTCGAATGCATTATTTTGTATTTCAAATGCTACCCCTCCGTCTTTGACAATGAGATATGAATCCGTTACTTCAAAATACACAGATGGTTCTTTGAAAAGTGATCTCACGATGATTCTATATCCCTCTCCGCAGGACCAATGAAGTGCATATTGCTTTGCAAATTCATCAAGCCAATCCGCTACTGTTTTAAATTCATTCATTTGAAAGTCACATTTTAAATCTGTATCAACCTGGATGTCATAGTCCGTTATACCAGCATATCTGAGTATCTCCTCAAGTGCTTCCTGTAAAGTGCCTTTTCCAAAATCTCTGAGCACATAAAAATCTGTTGGCAATGTATACATTACCTGTTTAAGAGCAAACTCCCAAAGGAGCCACCAGGTGGTATAGGTTAATCCCTTTGCAAGTAATTGAATAGACATGACCTCTTTGCCTTCCCAGTATTCTGGCTGAACCCCTTGTGCAAGAAGAAAAGGCTCATGATCTCGCACCACAAGCGTATCATTCGCATACTCTAATTCTACTGAATATAATCCTCGTTCAGAATTCCCTCCCCAATCTGTATTTGTTGTTATAATGCTTTGCCCAAAACCTTTAATTTGAATCTGACAATTTTGAGTATCCTGATCGGGTCTGTATATATCAATCATAATGTATATATCACTTTCATTAGATTTATCGAAACTATTGACCTTTACATGAAAGTCAAAGACATAATACCAGTTTAAATCATGCTTTATCCATCTTGCAGACACTGTAGGAATTTGTGTATCATTCATACTTAATTTGCCATCAATTGCTTTTTCTTCATATCCTGCCTGTACTCCAGAATATTTATATACTTTAAAAGGTCTTATATACCTGACACTGCTATCTTCAAGGTCTATATCAGAAGGTTTAAAACGAATAGATAAAGTTTTTCCTGGATCCTGGATCCAAATTTTTTCATATTTATCAGTTATAATTCTTTTTAATATTTCGTTGTTTTTATCCCAATAATAAAATTCGAGTTCATCAGAGTTATTCCATGTCGGATATGCAAATATTACCGTATAATATGATCCTGTCTCAACTATAACAAGATAACATTTTGCATAACAATATCCGAAACAAATGGGGAAAGGTTCTGCAGATGATTTTTTAGGAAGCGTGGTCCATTTGTTATACTGCTCATTGTATTCATCTATCCTCATCGGGATTAGTTTGTTTTGAAATGAAAGTAATGGTTCGCAAGAAAGCTTCACAGCTTTGTTTTTTTTCCTGGCTGACACAATTTTACCTTTGAAAAATATGAGTGTGTCATCATACGATGGGATATCCACATCTGCAAAACAAAGCCGAATTGTTATGTCTTCTCCGAGCATTGATGAAACATATTCATCCTCTATAAGTGTTATTTCTGCCCCTGAAAAGGTTCCCTTAATTAAAAAACCTGTATCCTCAATCCGATATTCTGTCTGAATACAAATATCGGAAATTGTAATTAATCCTTTTTTGTAAAATGTATATAACCCATTATTCTTCTTTAACCAGAAAGGCCGCGTCCCGAATTTATGTTTTGTCCCTATTTCAACAAGCCATACTATGTCCCCTTTTGAAATTAACCATTCTTTTCTATCCGCCCCTGTCTTCCATGTATCAGGTATCACCTTCATAACTCTGCACCAATTTTAACAACCACACTGCCATAATCATTGCTTATCATTACTTTATAATTGTCATTTTGAATTGTTATATGATCGCCCATGGCAAGGTTTTTGCCAGAGACATACAGGTCAGTCAAATCAAAAACTTTGCCAGCATATCCATACACAACCAAACCGATTGGCTTTGCAATATACCGTGATGGGGTTTTGTCTACTGTTGGATATGACTGGAATATATTATAATGTCCCCCACCGCCTACAAGATCAGTTTTCCTGCCGATTATTATGAAATTTATATTATCTCCTTTTCGTATTGCTGAAGCCCAATAGATTGCTTGAGATAAACTATCATCCGCTTTCAATATTTTCATTGCATATTCTTCTCCCCCTTCGCATTCAAAAAGCCCGGCAAAAATTAGCTCTTTTTCCTGTGAGGAATTGGCAGAGAAATAAAAGATTTTTGAATCTCCTGCCATCATAATATCACCTGGATATGCAAAACAGACTTTCTGTGGATATGAAGGGTAATAAAAATCCGTTGCAGCATCATAATTCGCACCTCCGGGCAGATATGATGTATCAGGGGAATCAAATGAGTTCGGGCTCTGAAAAGCAGGATGGTTTGGATGATATCCATGGAATTCTATATCATCATATTCTGTTTGAGCTGTGGCAATAATATGTATAATTCCATTGAGCCCTGCACCATCTTGGGCGCCTGTCTGTATTAATATTTCATCCGTGGAATTCTGGGTATGTTGCGATTCAACCCAGCCGAGGTTTGAATTTGTAAGGAAATTCCTAATTGCATTTATTATTTCGCTTCTTGACGAAATCCCTTGTATATGCTTTACATATATCATTTAATCCTCCCTTTTAAGAATGACTTCTACTTCCCACTTATTCCATGCAATCTGTCTATATTGCAAACTATCCCTAATAAATCTGCATCTGTAAACATTTCCATTCTCAACACGCAAATCAAAACTCTCTTTAACTCCTTTCACAACAGATATAAAAAATGTTCTTAATCTCGCGAGTTTTTCTTTGTCCAGTAAGGGAAATTTTATTTTTATGATTTTCTGATCCTCACGCAGATTATATGCATAGATACTGCCATCTGCTGATTCATATATAGTTGATTTTAAATTATATTCTCGCTCAACAGGCATTTTCTGTGATTTCAAGACCACTGATGAACCGGGAGCATTGTATGAAGGATAATAAAATCCCACTGTCCCATCTTCCTCTATATCAAGTCCCATATTTTCTATTTGAGAGAACTCATCATCAACGCCTGTGATGCTCTCCGGCTTCCCGCGAATATCAAGAAAGAAAAACAGATGCTTAGGGTGAAAATATACATTGATAGTTTCTATTTCAAATGCCTCATACTGTGCCATTACAATATCCTTTTTCTTTTAAGTTCATTAAATATCTCTGGTAATTTAATTTCAAGCATTTTGATGAGTGAGTCGGCAGATTCTTGTCCGCCAGTAACAGTTCCTATATTAAGATTGACATGAATGGTTGTGCCTCTTTTTCCCTGTCTGAGTCTCTCGAGTTCAGAAACACCAAGCTCCCTGACTGCGGATTTCGGGAGTACAAATTCTCCAGGAGTTAGAAGTGCTGGAATTTTGTCCCTCAAGCCCGCACCCGCAACGAGCCCTCCTTCCTGGAATTTTTTTAACACAGGGACAAGACCGCCATGCTGAAAAGGGAAGATAAAACTGATACCCTTTAAAATCATAAACTGTAGAATTAATCTTCCTATTGAATTTAATGTGTCTCTTATAACCTGGTTGAAGTTTTTAAAACCGATCACCATACTATCAACAAGCGGTCCAACAGCAGATGCAAGCGTGTATCCGACTTCTGCTCCAAGATGTTTTAAGTTTAATACAGACTGTTTTATTGCAGGGATAAACCCCTGAGTAAATTGATATGACATATATTCGAGCCTGAAAGCAAGTGTTCCCCACTCGACACCGACCTGCTGTATGGCAGGTGCTACAACTTCTGGTAGTTTTTGTAAATTCGTAGAAAATTCAAATGCCTTTTGGTTCACTATATCGAATCTCTGTGTAACAGATTGTATTGCACCCTGTATACTGTTTTTTATCACTCCTACCCCCTGCGATATTCCTTCTGTGGTATCCGAGAAAACTTCTTTTATATTTTTTAGTTTGTCTTCTAATCCGACAAAGACATTCTTTAACTTCCCTGTAATGTTATTCACATTCTCAATTTTATCTGCACTTTTTTCGAGACTTGTCATCATATCATCTATGCCTGCTTTAACTATACCCCCTGCTTCCTGGAAGGTTTCCTTCCAGAATGAAAGTAATTCCTTCCAGCCTTTTTTAGTCAATATTAGAATTGAAAGTTGCAGCTTCGCAAATGTGTAAAATGGAGTCATTATTACGGAAATTGATTTACCCAAAGTTTCAAAAGTTGCCTTTATTCCTTCAACTGTTTTTGGAATCCATCCAAGAACTTCTACGGCAATACTGCTTGCTTTTACAAGGTCTATAACCATATTTTTTACAAATTTCCCCATTTCCTCTCTGTTATTTTTAAGCGCCGTGTTAAGTTTTTCGAGTTGTTCTTTCACAAATTTTAAGACTTCTCTCACCGCCTCATTTTTGATAATTATATCTCCTATTTTCTCTTTTACATCTCCCCACAGATTTGCAATCTGTGTCCTCATCCCCCTGAAGGTCTCTGCCATACTCTTTGATACCCCCCCGAATTTTTGCTCAAGTGCCTCGAGCACGGCAACCATTCCTTTTGATTCAAATTCAGCCTTTGTGATTTCCACACCATACCGCTGAAGTAGCATTAAATTCCCTGAAAGCGCTTTTGCAACCATTAGTCCCGCACTTCTGAGATCTATACCGAGCGAATCCGCTAAATCTATTGTTGCTTTTGTTGCCCTTTCTATGTGTTTTGTTGTCCCTGTTAATTGAATAATTAAACTTTGAAGCATTAATATATCTTCATCTCCATATCTCGTCAGTGATTGTAAATGTCCTGCATATTGTTTGAGCCTCTTTGCCGTCTCTTGCGAGAATTGTCCTACTGCTTTGAGTGCTGCAGCGAGTTTCTGTTCCGCGTCTTCCTGTCTTGCTGCCGCAGAAGTTATATCGTCTAAAACTTTCATCGATACAAATCCACCCACCGCTGCAATCACTGCATTTCTGAGATTAAAAATTGCCTTTCCAAGCTTTTTAATCGCACCTGTTGCTTCGTCTTTCGCTGAGATTATGATTTTTAAGTCAAGCGTTCCTTTCGCCATTTCAAAATCTCCTGCAACTTTGATTCAAGTATTCTGAAATATTCCAAAAGGTCATCCCTGTCAACTCCTTGAATTTCATGAATATATCCGAAAATTTTCCAATCGAAGAATGCCTCAAGTATTTTTTTGCCCTGTATGTCAAGTCGCGGAGGGGGCCTACCTGTCCTGATGCAGTTTTCCCCTCGACACGGAGGAGGGGCTCCTTCTTCCTTATAGTTTTCAATACACTCAAGACATTTTTGAAATGTAACCCCGTATATAATTGTATCTTCGAGCCCATGTGTTAACTCCGTTGCTCGGATGAGGTTTTCTTTGCAGGTTGCAAGAAAAAATCTGTTATTCTCCTAATGAGTTGAATTGCAACTTCATAAGGCAACTCAAGTATATCTTCAACTTGTATATGTGAGTTACCTTCCTTAATTGTGACCTTTTCGACAAATTCTTGTAATAGTTTTTCGGTAAACTCGAGTATTTCATCAGGATTTTCGAAGTCATGCTTTGCTCCTTCAATCTGCAGGACTTTTGCAATTCTCCATGTAACTTTCTTTATTTTGATTTTATACTCAATCCCATCATTATCTTTGATGACTATCTCTTTCATACTTCCTCCGGAGCTTTCCAAGAAAGCGATTTGTTTTCAAAATTTATATATGCAAGACAGATTCCCTTTGAGGTTTTTCCTGATTCGATCCTGTATTTTCCTTTATCCTTTATTATATATATACAGATTTCTCTACCCTTTTTCTTTATTTTCTGCCCTTCGAATTTTACCTCCTCTCCATCTATATATGCTGTGAAATACGGAATTGAAATCACATCTTTTTCAAATTTGATATTGAATCCCTTCAGAGATATATTTGCTCTCCTTATAATTTCTTTATCCATTGTTTTTAACTCCATATTGCCGTACTCCTATCATTTACAATTGTTATCCTCATTTCTTCATTGATATTCATATTTGTGTTGCCGTCGTTTCGATATGCAGTCATTTCAACCTCACACGGTATGAAATCTGGACCGGGAACATTCGCGGTTGTATTTTTGACCCTTATGGTTGGAAGTTCTATTATGAATTGATAGTTGCCGTATGTGAATTCAAGTTTTGCCTGTAATTTTGTCTCATTTGAAAACCAGTCAAGGAACTCATCGCTTGCGTACCGCGGAATTACGATTCTGAGTGATACTTCTCTCCTCCCTGCCCGTAAAGGTTCTTCTATGTATTCTCCTGATGCACTCGTGAAATCATCTGCTTTGAGATTGTTGTTTAAAACAAGCTCAAACTCTGAGATCTTTTTCTCATCAGAAGAACTTAAAGCATTTGCCAAGTCTCCTAATAAAAATGTGAGATGCGAGAATTTAACCCGGGGTTTTGAAGGTAAGGAAAGTGAATCAAGTTCTGTCCTGTATGTTGTCCCTCTGGTTGGTTTTTTCGCAATAACAGAAAGCGAAAATTCTATTTTTTCTCCTCCTGCACCGCGGATTGTCATTGAGTTGATTTTTGTTCCGCCGAAAGAGTGAACACTGACCTCTTTTTCTATATGTACAGAAAGACTACGATTTATATCTTCCGCAAGGTCTATTATATGCGTATACGGTCCAGTTCCGGTTGGAGTGCTTGCCCCCCCTCCGAGTGCTGCAGCAAGGAGAATATCAGTGTCCTGATATGAAAGCTCACAGTTTATTTCACCTGCTGTTTTCCTTGCTGTGATCACTCCCGGATATCTACCTGCTTTTCCGATGATGGTTTCATCTTCAACATATTCTGCTTCCTCTGTAATGCTTTCAGGAGGCTTGAAAGGGATTAATTCTACGGGATCAACAAGGGTTCCCCATGTGGTTTCCTTGCCGACCCCTGTTTTTGATGCAAAGCCATGAGCCATTATGTCACCTCCTTTTCAAATTTTGTTTTAATATCTATCCCGTAAACAAAAAGTCCTTTCTCAACTATTAAGGCTCTTCCGAATATAACTTCAAAAGGGCTAATATCAAGCCCGAGATTTTTCCCCGCGAGTGTGGTATATACCGCCTCTATAATATCATATACTCCGCCTTCTTTCCTTTTCTCATGTTCAACCCCTTTGAGTGTTCTTGCACCTACAAGGATTGAGAATCTGAGTTCCCTGTCAAATTCTTTCTGTGTTTTTGGATCCCATGTTTCTTCTACATAATTTACGAGAATGAAAGGATATTTCATTACAATTTCCGGTATTTCTTTATAATCTCCTGTAAATGTTTCTATTTTACCGACATTAAGATTTTGAATTTCACTTGAATTTTTAAGTGCATTTAATATCGCATCTTCTATTTGTTTAATTGTATAGTTCATATTGCTCTCCTTAAAAAATCCAGCATTGTGGTCTTNATTACATTATAATCTTCTTCCTGGAGCATCAGAAAAGGTCTTGATGGGATTTCTGCAGAATGCCCTCTTCCTGCCCTCCCACCGAATTGATGTATGCCCGCATACACGACATTTGTGCCTATTTCAACCATATCCCTGTGTGCACGATATGTGATTGAGTTTCTTAATCTCCCCGTATCCTCAAGTATTCTCGAACTCCCCTTTTTCCTGATTGTGCTTTCCTTTAACTCTTTCCACCTTTGAGGTCTTCCCTGTGCTTCAAAATTCTTTAAAACCGAGTTCCTGACTATCAAACCTATTGCCTTAAAAGCCCGCTGAGGATTCGAAAGTCTTTCCATAATCCTTGATATTGCTCTTCTTAATTCCCTGTCATCAACCTTAACTTTAACCATATTTATCCTCCCAGTCATCATCAAATATCTTATCCCGTGTCTTATACCTGATTTTTCTCGCAGATTCATCAGTGACCGCCTGACCCTGCTCGTCAACTCCTTTGAGTGTCGCATTTCCACTTGCAATATCTTTTAAGAATGCAACAGCCTGCTCATATCTCTTTCTTACACCTTCCGGTACTTCTGAGATTGCATTTTCAGAAACCCTCTGCTGATAGAGTTCATATATTGTTATATCCTTGCAGATCTTTTTGAGTATTAAAGGAATAGATTCAAGAGGCAATGTATATCGTACTCCAATATATGAATCTATTAAAGCACTTGCATCCTGAATTGCCTTATCCACTTTTGCCCATTCAATTATTCCACTGTCAGAGGTGAGTTCAGCAAGAACCCCCTCTGAGATCTCATTTAATATATCATTTCTCTCTATATATCCCATATTACCTCACAGAAATCTGTTATGTTTTTTAAAAGTGTCAAAAATTTATTTGACATCGTTTGACAAAATCACTTTTTGCCTTCTGAAAACCGCATTTTTCAATGTCAAACCGTGTCAAACAATTTTCATACCAGCATTCCACCCTTGATATTTCTTGTTTTTTTAAACATTGCCCTCTAAAATCCGCATTTCCGTATGTCAAATCAGTGTCAAATCGTTCTGATTTTTTGAGGCATATAAATGACTGTGTATCAATAACTTTCAAACCTGGGCGTTCTCGTGCCGTATAACCTGTCAAATTTACCCCGAGACGATGTATTTTACCCCCCTTAAAAACGAACCCGTCAGAATTGAAATATGAGGCAAATTCGGGTATTTTTGCCCCCGGGAAATTTTGCATTCCCGGGGGCATATTTTCAAGAATCATTTTGCTTTCCTTTGTTCCTGTTTGCCTTGCCTTTCTTCCTGGGTTTGAGCTCGCACCTCTTCAACCGCATGGGGGATTTGTTTTATGATTCCTTCCGGAAGGTCAAGAATCTTGCCTATTCCGTATATTTTACCTTTATATTTAATCGGAGATTTAATTTTGACTTTCATGCCTCACCCCCTTTATGCGACTGCGTTTTTAATCAGGTATCCTGCGTATATAGAAGTTACGAACGATTTCTCTATATGTGTTACATAGATAACCGTGGAATTTGCAGATTCGTCTCTGTATTTTTCAACAAGCGGATATTTATCTTTCCTCGGCGTATACCCATATGCAGGAACTTCAAGGTCTGCCTCATCATCAGTGGGGACATAAGCAAGGATTGCATCTTTGCCCCAGATTTTCACAAATGTTCCGTCATCCTGTGCATATACTGCTCTTCCGACCAGGACCTGTTTGAGGTCAAATATTGCTGCAATCAAATCAGGAGTTGCAATCGCTTTCTGCACATATTTAATCTTATCAACTATCTCCGGATGAAATTTGAGTTTGTTATACACCTCTGAGCCCAGAACAAGTGTGTTTGGGGGGATGCCTATATCGGATTCAATTTCATCTATTCCTGCCTGTATATCATCAATCGGGGCTGAATTCGAATAATCGTTCCACTGATCTGTGCCGGTGAGAGTCACAACATTGTCAGAATCATAGTTGTTCTGATTTCTTGCTTCCTGTGCGGCGAGATATTCCAGCTTTGTAAGGACTGCCCTCTGCACTGTTTTTGTTGCATTCTCAAAAGGCTTTATGGGATTGGTCGCCTCTTCAACGAGCCTGTCATCAACTGCTCTTTCAAGTGAATGTTCCTCAAGGGATACTTTTTCAGTTGAATATGCAATTTCCATTCTTTTCCTTCTCGCCCCAGGTGCCCTGAGAGTTTCATATATTTTGAATGCTTCTTTCCCAAATTTGACAAGTGTGATATCTTCCTTTGGGACGCTGACTATTGGAAACAGTTTTGTAAAAATCAAATTGGCAGGTATATATCCCAGTGCTACATTTGTTAGCACTGGATCCACAATCCTTGCTTCTTTAATTCTGCTCATGTTCACCCCCTTTTATTTAACAAGTAAAATTTCTATAAATTCACCCGCACCGCTTGCATCTTCAAGTGCTATACCCGCTATTTTTTCAGGTATTACCGAACCCGTTAGGATCTCTCCATTTGCAGCAGTTGAAGTTACCGTGGTTCCTCCCGCAGCAATTGCAAGATTGTTTGCCTGAATTGCTCTTCCCTGATTATCTGAAATTACATAATCTCCCTTATTGATAGCCCCACCTGTTTCCACAATTGCGGTCCCAATCGTAACTACTCCGAAAACCTCGTTTTGAGAAGCATCTTCAATTGCAACTCCGAGTGTTGCAGCACCCTGAGTGGATATCTGAGCTCCATCAAAGCCCACAAATCTGCGTTTTGTCACCGCAGATGGGGCTTTCTTAGACAATATCAATACAGGTGTATACTGCATCTTGCACCTCCTTTAAATTTTAAATTTCTCCTTTTTCTATAAGTTCATGTAAAGCTTCTATATATCCTTTCCCGTGTTTTTCTGCATATTCCCGTACTTTTTGATCAACAACAGCCATCTCTTCATCTATATTTTTACCCGCAAAAGAAACCTGTTTCGGCACTCTTTTCCCTCCTGCCATTTCACTGAAAAGTTCCGCATCAGGCATCTTTGAAAAGAACTCTTTCAAGAAATTGAATGTGTTGTATTCTTTTTTCTCTCCATTTTCAGAAAATTCAATTTTTTTCCCAAAGTCCAGTGCTGAAAATACTGTTTTGAGTGGCTCTCTGTATGCAGGTGGAACTTTTTTCTCCATCACCGCAAAGAGTTCATCGAGTTTTTGCTTTTTTTCCTTTTCCCTGATCTTTGTAAGTTGTGCCCTGAGTTTTTTGAGTTCCTCTTCCTTTTCTTTTATCTCCTCTGCATATTGATCTCTAATCTCTTCCTCTACCCCCTTTATCTTTCGTTCGAGTTCTTCTTTTGTGAGTGTTATTACATTATCCATATCTTCACCTCCTTTAAATTCTGGTGGTTCTTTTTTAAACCTCTTATATGCTTCCACAATCTTGTTATATGCTTTCTTTTTTGCATCTGCTTTAAGTTTTACGCCCCCCCTCGCACCCATCAAGGCTGCCATTGCTGCACGCACACCATTCCATACGAGCTTAAGTTTCCCATCAATGATTTTTGCCATTGGCAAAGAATATGCCGCTTTTGCTTTCGGCAATCCATCTTCTTTTTCCTTTGCATCATATTCTCTGTCAACATATGCACATGCCTCAGCAAGTCCTTTCCAACCATATTTTTTTATGATTGCATCCGCATCCTTCGCCCAATCCCAATTCCAGGAAACATCGTCATCCGCAAGGGAGAGATTTGCAAATGAGGGAGGCTGGGCAAATTGTTTTTTGTTGAAAAATTTCTCAAGAACTCCGAGAAGCCAGTTCTTTGTAATCGGCTCATCAGGAAGTTCATCTGCAAGATTTGTTTCTCCTGAAAATCCCATGCTTGCAGAAATTAACTCCGGCTCTTTAAATCTTATCGGGGTCATGCCCTTAACAACAGGCGGAACTGCACCGAGAAAACCGACATGATCAAGGTACCACCCTTTGCCAGGTATTTGGATGAGTCTCACACTTCTGTGTTTATACCTACCTTTTTTGAGATCTTCTTCAAAAGAGGGGGCAAGTTCATCTATATATGCCCAGAGTGATTGCCCTCTTACTTCAAGTTTTTTAACCCAGCCGTATGCGGGGTCAGAAGTATCCGGATGCCCTTTTACAACCGGGGCTTCATGAAAAGAAGGGTCATACACATCCGCAATTTTCTGAAGATCTTTTATACTGAATTTGCCTTTTTTCCCATGATCACCCGCACGGAATACTTCTATCCACATTTTATCACCTCCGTTTTATATATAATACTTTTCCTCACCATAAAAGATTCAACTTGAAATCAAGTTTTTGTTTGCTTTATAATAAAAATGTCCCTTTTCCTGTGTGCCTACCCACACAACAGGAAAAGGTGCAGTGGGGAGGGTAGGTTTCCCACTGCTTTTTATTTTTCCCATATAAGCCATCCCACTTTCCTTATATATCCCTTATCCGTTTTTATTAATCTGCCACCCCGGATTTTACCCAGATATTCAAAATTCGCAGGAAATGCGGTCCATGCAAAAGGTCCTTTTCTTCTTAAATCAATGACACTCATATATCCTTTCTCCCCAAATTTTTTAAAAAATGCAATATATACAAGCCTCCATTTTCTTTTCCCTGTTTTATCCCTGAATGTTTGAAACCATATCTCATTCGGCTCTTTTAAAGTTTTGATGAAAAGTGGAAGATATGCGGACCTTTTTGGGTCTTTTTTTAATATTATACTTTTTAAGAAATTTCTTATTTCAACCTTCACAGGGAAAATTGGCGTAAATACCCATTTTTCTTCCCCTCCTAAACTTTCAACAAGTCTCTCTGTATAATATTTTTGGGCATCACGCAATGATGTAAACTGTTCTACATCGGGAAAGAGTTCAGGAAGATCATGTGGGTTTTTGATTTTATTTATCGGTCTGCATTTCTTTCTTATTATTGCCTTTAAAATTCCTTTAATTGTATCAAATGCAAACTCTTCAGAAGGACATATCGGAGGGAAATTTTCATTTTCTATTTCAAGCTCTTCGAGGATTTCCATCATTTCTGGCTCTGACCAGCTCCTAAAAGCGGTCGCTGGATCTATCGCAAAATCTCCTTCAAGATAAGGCGGAGTAATATCTCTTGTCGGTTCTATTTTGTATTGTTCAGCCTCCCACTTTGTTATGGTCTCAACAGTGCATCTGCAGTTGAATCCATTAGGGGGGAACCACGTCTTCCATATCGGGTCATCAGGAGGAGCAGTATACCCGTGCATTTGTGCATGGCTGGGTCTTGTTCTCTCATCAAGAATCGCTGAATATCTGAGATATGCTATCATGTGTTTTGTTTCAGGATCAGTAATCTGCTCCCACAATCCGGCACCATATGCCTGCTGGATATTTGTTTTGAATACCGTTTCAAGATGGAAGGGATTTAAAGGATCTCTCCCGGTCCTGAGCATAATTTCATCTATTTCATTTTTAAAATCTCTGAATGTTTTTCCTTCCTCAAGCGAGGAAAGTAATCTTGAGTGAATTTCAGTAATTGTATCGAATACTTCAACCCTTGAGATTGAGAAAAATTTAGGTTTTAATTCTGCTTCAAGTTCTTTAAAAAATTCAGGTGGGACAGGAATTTTTTCCTTGAAAAACCTGACTGCTTCATCAAAAGGGAACGGCTCAAGTGTTGTCTCTGCAAATTGTTTTTTTGAAACATCCTCTATTACATCCGCTCTGCCTTTCAGATATGCGGTAAAAACTGTATTAAAAAGTATATCAGCAAATTCCTTCAGATCTGTATCTTCAAAAGGCCTCAAGTATCCTGTAGAATTCCTTTTCATCTTTTATCTGCCTTATCTTTTTTTTTATTTTATTCGAAATTTCTCCGAACACTTTTTTAGTTTTCTTAATCGCTTTCTCGTATAAACCATCCATGTCTTTCCCTCTTTTTATCACCTTATCGGCAAATTCAATCTTTACTCCTTTGTTTTCCGAAAACATACCACTTCTCACCTGACCCGGAGTGGGAAGAACTTCCTCATCATCTTCAGGACGCGGTATTCCGTATTCTTTTTCAATGTATGAGACGGGGAATTTTACACCCATATTCCATAGTATTGTATCTCTCCTTGCTTTTTCGAGTTTCACCCCCTCCTCCTTTGCATCTATTTTGAACTGCGGAGGATATATATCACCAAAATTATATTTTATAAGGGGCCAGATTATCTGGTCATTGATTCCCTCTTCTATCATTCTCGCATCAGATTCGATTATGTCCTGTCTAACTTTTAGATGTACTTCTGTTGCAGCATACGACCCTCTCTCACCTATCTCAACCGTCAGTGTTTGTCCCAAAACCGCTTTTGAAATTTCTGAATTACACGCTCTTATTAAACTTTCATATAAATCCGCGTTCCCTGCTAATTTTGATTCAAGCGTATCTATGTTCATCGTTTCCTCTATAACCGCAATTGCATCTTCAACAAGGTCCCACAATGCATCCTCGAGTCTCTCTTGATCCTGTGTTGATGTCCCTCGCGGATATTTCCCTATTAGAAGTGGCATTCCAAATTTCTCTGACTTTACTGCCCATGCTTTGAAATCAAATTTTTTAAAAAACCACATCCAGTATACTGCTGCACCTAAGGGAGTTCCATACGGATTATTATCATCTTCCTGGTCATATACCATCACAACAAATTTGTCATCAGGAACTTCCTCTCCGTCCACTCCAGAAGTCTGTGCCATGAACCTTAATTTTCCGTCTTTATCAAATCTGAACCACTCCGGCGGTCTCCCCCGAATGTCAACTATCCACCATTTCCCCTCTTTTTCTTCCCAAATATTCTCCATGATAAAATACCCATAGTGGATCGCATTAAGCATTTGAGAGATTCTTTTATGAAGTTTTAAATCAATGAGAACATCATGAACGAAGCTTGCCACTTTCTTGTCAGTTCTGGACTCGCTTGCAGGAACGATTCGCCATGGTTTTGAGAGTAATGCAAGTTTCCTCTGCTGATATACAGCTCTTATGTGTGCATCAGTGATTCTAATTTCACGGTATACTTCTATATCACGCCCGAGTCGTTTCAAAACAGGATCAGGATTCGGTAATGTTTTTAAGGCATACCTAAATTTTTTCTCAACGGTTGCTATTTCTTCTTTGAAAGGATTCTTATTTTTTTCAAGCATTTTAATATCTCCTTAAATGAGTATATATTTCCCTTTTCTTCACTGTTCGCATTTTTTCCGAAACTTCACGATAGTCAACCAGCCCTTCAGCAATCGAAACAGCCATTTCAAGTGCATCAGGACCATCATCCCCCAGCGTATCAGAAGGAAAATTCACAATCTGATCGATGAGAAGATCTATATCCTGATTTCCTTTCCTGAATCTGATTATCCCTCTCTCTATATAAGGGGAAAGCCGCAATACCCGTGAAACTTTTGAAATGTGATGCTTGATTCCCCTGATCGGGAGATGTAATTTCTTCTCTTTTGCCTTTTTGTCAAATTCCCTGAGGAGTATTTCTTGAAAGGCTTGTGTTTCAAGAGCAAGAACAAGATATCTGTATTCAAAATACTTATCGTAACATACATCAAGCATTGCATCTATACTCGCCTTCCTAATCCATGCATCCAGGACATAGATTATACCTACATCGTCAATGCCGATAACTACAACTGCCTTGTAATCATGCACCTCCCCACTTCCGAGTGAAGGGTCACATGCTGCGTATATTCTGAGTACTTTATCCCTGATTTGCTCCTCATCAAAATATCTGATCCATCTTCTCTGGAAATTACCTTCTTCATCTTCCGGCTCATTCATATATTCTTTGTTGAATGCTTGAGTCCCTATGATTTTCTTGATTCTCTCGAGTCTTTCAATCGGAAATTCTGCCGCCCACAGCGGTGTTCCGTCTTTCTTAATTGCAGAATATTTAATCTTTTTCCATTCAGGGTGTTCTAAAAGTCTTGATATTACAGATCTCTTTGAAAAAACATTACCTATCACAAAAAGCGATGCATTTTTGCCGAGTGCGGGATACACTGCCTCAAGGATCCATCTGTATTTTTTATTTGTGATTTTATCATTCCGTGCCGTTTTATCATTCTCAATATCATCAACTATGATGAGATCAGGTCTGTATTGCCTGAATTTCCGTCCCCTGATTTTCTGCCCTGCACCGAGTGCCTTTACCTTTACATTGTTTGCGACAATTTCATCATCAGCCCACTTGCCTTTTTTGATTTCACCAAAGTCTTGCTTGATCCTTTCATTATGTTCAAGTTCAAGCCTGAGCGGTAAAATAAAATCCTGTGCCTGGTCAAATGTTTCTGATATCAAAATAATATAATGTCTTTTTTTGAAAAGAACCTGATGCAAAACATATCCAAATGTGCATATTGTTGTTTTCCCGAACCCACGCGGAAGAGCAACAACGACCGGCACCTCCCTGGTCTCAAGGAGCATGATTAATTCATAATGAAAGTCTGCAAATTCGGTACTGAAATAATGTGGAAGATATGTCCTGAAGAAGTATATAACATCATTTTCAGCCTTGCTCAATCTTTCTTTTCTCGCTTTTTTGGAAGTATCTTTAAAAGGCTCAGTTGAATGTATAAGCTCTAATATTTCTTCTATTCTTTTAAGATATTCTTTCCTGCTTATCATTTCTTTATCCTCTTAATTGTATTATCTGTCGCCTCTGCGAGCCCGCGTGGATTTAGTTTATTCATATGATGTATATTATTCACAAAGCCCGGCTCAAAAATTATTGCAGTCATAATTGTATGCTTGATATTATTAAAGCCTCTTTTGTTTCTTTGGGCTGACCAGAAGAAAAAGTCATATCCGAATATCTTCTTGCATTCCTCTGCCAGAATCCTTGCGAACTCTTTGCTGATTTTTCCCCTTTTATCGTATAGAACCAACCCGTAGTTTCCTGGAATCTGTGTCCAGTTTAGGTGCCATGCGACAAAAAGTTCAGCCTTGATTTTATTTGCAAAAACCTGCCTTTTCTTGTAGTCATCATGACATAAAAGCCATACTTTATGCCCATAAAATTTCTCAAGAAAAATTGCTGTCTGCATCATCAAAAACCCCGCTTTGTGCGCCTCAAGCATTCCGTGAACCCCTTGAGCGCCTCTGTCACAATGCTTTGATTTTTTACCCCAGTGCCCGAGCGAAAATACTATTTTCATTTTTTCTTCTCCCAGAGCCAGTATTGGAACGCCCTGACAGCAAAAAATGCTGCAGCAATCCATACAATATATTTGAAGTATTCAAAAGGTGTTTTTAAAAGTGCAAGTATGCAAAGTACCGTAAAAACATACACCTTAACCGATATAAATTTTATCAATCTCTCTTTCATTCCCCAATGTCCTGATTGATTTTTTTGAGTTCCTTTTCATTCGAAATATATTCTGATTTAAGTTCTGCTATTCTCTCGATCAGAGTTTTTGCCTCCTCAACTTCCAGGTCGAAAACCTCTGCATAAGGGTCAAGCTTTTCTTTTACCTGCCTGATTAATGCATCAATTTCTATTCTTATCTTTGCCTGCCTCGCTTTTAGAAGGTTCCTCCTCGCTTTCAATTTAAAAACCTCACTCATATCACCTCCTGTATTTTTCCCACAAATATTCCATAAATCCCGGCAAGATATCAGTGAAGACCTGTATAAAATTTCTTACTTCCTCATTTTCATTTTTTTTGAGAAATTGTGCAAACTCTTTCATGATGAGCGGTGCAACCGAAATGATATCTGTTTCTTTTGAGACTTTTTTAATAGATGCAACAAGCTTTGTAATTGCATCTATCTCCCCTTCTGATACATTCTCCCCCCTGTCAAGTTTTGCTTCTATATCTTCGAGCCTTCGTAATAAAACTTTCTCAAGAGTTTCAAGAATTGTCCCAGGATTTCTTCTGTATTCGATCCTTTTTTTCTCCCAGTTCCCATCCCTTTTCCACTTAACAAGCGTTTGCTGTGAAACTCCCAGCAAAACTGAGACTTCCTTTAAGGTCAGTTCTTTTTGAACATATAGCCTCTCGGCTTCGAGTCCAAGCTGTGAAAATTTACTCATTTTCTTCTCCTCGTAAATGCATTTTTGATCTCAGTAAGTGTCTCTATATTTGCCTGAAGTGTCCTTAAAACCTCATCTGTAAATTTCTTTGAAAATTCTGTTTTTTCCTGTATTACCGCGAGCCTTTCAAGTATGATGTTCTGTCTTTTCGTAAGGTGCTCATTCATATCAGCATACAAAGAGAGCAACCTCTCATTTTGCTCATATAAACTTTTCAAGTCTTCATGATACCTTTTGACAAGTTCCTTATACCTCTCAACCATATTATTCATTTTCTGAAATCGTTTGTATTCAAAGAACCAAATAATAAAGATCGCAACCGGAAGTGTGAAATCTCTCGCTATCTGAAAGATCACATTCGGTTCCATACGCCTCCTTTAAAAGTCCCTTCCCGAAAATCCGGGAAGGGACCGCCCATGAGGGTTTAAAATATTCATCAATATAAAATTACTTTTCCTCACGGGGAAAGAGTCAAGTAAAATTAAACTTTTATAAAAAAAAGCCCCCCGATTTGGGGGGCTGGAGAAGGAGGTAAAATGGTATATCTAATCTCCGAAAACCTTTGCTATTTCATCCGTGGGAATTATCTTATCCCTGAATACATCTATATAAAATTTCTCCGCATCCCTCACTTTTTTACAACCGATTTTCTGCAAAAGTCCATCATCAAGAGTTTTTACTTTTGATATGATTACTTCCTTCTTGATCTTAATACAATCACTGAACCCGAGCTTCTGTAATTCGTCGAATATTTCCTCTTTTTTCTTTAAAAATACAAGTCTCGCAGGAGGAGTCTTAAATCTTAATTTCCCGAAATTCAAAATTTTGGTATTTTTTCCACTGAAATCAGTTCTATGTTGTCTCGCAAATCTTTCGAGCTCTTCTCTGATCAGTTTTGCCTTCGCATGTAAAATATTTATTTCCGGCTTGTATTTTGCCTTGATTGCTTCTATCTCCTGAGTCATTCTGTTCTCTTTTCCCTCTATATCCATCTCTATCTCGCCCAATCTTTTTACAAGCTCATCAACATCATCCCATGTCTTTATATCAGTTATTGCCTTTGTTTTCATTATGCACCTCCTTCATTTTTCTTACTATTGCAAATATTCTCCTTATTTCTTTTATATCCTCACACCACTCAGGTCTTTCTCTCCCCACAATCTTCACACAGATTTCATTCAGTCTCTCATCAGATATGCCTTTTGCTTTTGCGAGTTTCCTGAGCTCTTTTGACATCCTCTCAATGTTTTTTCTTGTACCATACATCATATAATGAAGTGCATCAAGTAGAAACCCGAGATGGTTCTCATTACACTCCTTAAAAGATTTTTTCCCGAAAAATTGTTCTATATAGACATGTAAATCTTCATTGCTGATTCCGAGCAACTTCGACATAAAAAATACTTTTCTGAGCATCCTGGTCCTCAGCGGTAATTCCTTTGTTTTCATACCACGCCTCCAAGTATGTATTGCCTGACAGCATCAATATCCTTTCCATCCAGCACTTTTCTCTCCGTCCCCTTTGCATGAATTAATGCCTTTGATACAACTTTCGCCATACCCCTGAGCCCGCGCTCACGAATATGCGGAAGGAGTTCTTTTATGAAATTTCCGTTGTATTTTATGCGAAGACTGTCAAGTATGAATTTTATCTCTCTCTCTTCCGGCATTTTGCATCTAAAAAGCATCCCGACACGCGAATATAGCTGTGCCAAATTATCCTTCATCTGCGGTCCTTTTAAAAGCAGAAGTTTTAGCCGTGGCAGACCCGCAAGAACGAGCCCACATTGGGTTGAATCATGAATTGCACGCAGAATCTCAATCTGTTTGATTGTCAGAAGGTCTGCCTCATCCACAAGCAATACTCTCCTTGAAGTTCTGAGCACCCTTTCTATCTCCCTCATCATATTTCTAACCGTTCCACTCACTGCAATTCCGAGTTTCTCACCGATTTCGATGAGCAGCTCCCTCGCTGTGAAGGTCACATCGCATTTGATATACAAACTTTTATACGGATTTCGCCTTGCATATTCTGTGAGTGCAATAGTCTTGCCAAGTCCCGCTTCCCCTATTACAACCGCAATATCACCGTCCTGATATGCAAGTTCACAGAGCCCCATGATCGCTTTGAACTGATCAGTTTTGACTATCTGCCATTTTGGGATATCTCCTTCTTTTTTATCAAAGAAGTCCCTTGCTCTTTTTTCAACCACATTTGATTTCACTGTTTTCCCTGATAGATACAAATGAAGCATCTGCCTTGATACTCCCAACTGTCTCGCCATCTGCGAGACAGTTATATTATTTTCCTCCATATATGCAATTATTTTATCCCTCATGGGCACCTCCTTCAATCTTAACTTTTATTGCCCTGTCAAGATATTTTAAAATCTCTTTTAAACCAGCATTTAAATCCTCAACCCATATTCTGACAGGCTCATCATCCTGAAGATAAAATGTGCAATAAAAACCGCCTTTATTCCTTGCCACATACTCTAAAAAACCGTATTTTTCATACCACCATCTTGTCCAGAATTCAATCTCCTTCATAATTGTTTTCCTCCTCTTTGTCTCCATACCATTTCCATTCAAATGCAAGCTGGTCCAGATATTCGTAGGGTTCTATCTGCTTTAAAACAGCAACCCTCCTTGCAATATGTTTTATCCTGGATTCGAGTGTTCTGATTTCATTTTCAAAATCTCCTTTTGTTTTGAGTATATAATATCCCCTTCGCTTTCCTTTAAGCTTTGAACCGATCGGTTTCTTGCGTCGTAAAATTAATATTTTTGCAACAATCTGTCTCACCTCAACCTCACTCATTTTAACCCTTTTCGCGATCACCGGAACCGTGACGGGTCCTTCTTCCTCTATAATTTCGTATATCTTATCTGCAATCTCTTCCTCATAGCTTACTATCTGTTTTACTTTTTTCCATGAACCGAGTCGGTATTTCAAAAGTCGCGAAGAAAAATATCCGAGCCTATCATACTCCCTCTGACTCGGCACATGCCCGAGTAGATCTCTTACCCTTTTTACATCCCTTATCAACTCCTTTGTAGTGTATTTTTTTTCAGTTGCCCTCATCATCCCCCCCTGCCTGTTCATACATTTTTTTCAAAAATTCTTGAATACTATCCGTACTCTCTATTTGCTCCATCTCTTCTTCTCTTCTGACATCTTTAAATCTTGTTTCCAGTCTCTTAATATTCTCTACTTTACCTCTCTTGATTTCCCCCATCTCTATTTCTATAATTCTAAGAGGATCAGGAATTCGTTTTTTCTTTTCACCCAAAATTTCCTTCTTAATCTCTTTNATGAATTTCCTCTGCTTTCTCCTGTGCATTTCAAGCGTTTTTTCAGAAATTCTCTGAGCAAGATACGCTTTACATCTTGCTTCCGCTATAAATTTGCCTTCCCAGAAACAATATACCCTCGATATATCAGCAGGATCATATCTCACTTCTATTTTCCTACCCATATACATATATAAATCCTCTGATTCATACCATTCTCCGAACATCTGTATTCCGTTTTTCTGAACCACCCTCTCTTGAGCTTTCATCAGTGCAAAGTCAAGAGCCCTCTCAGAAACAGTCTTGATTCCTTCTCTTTCAGCTTTCTCAAGCCATATCTGATTCGGGCTCTTTCCCTTCTTTCCCTTCCTTCTTTCATCCCCGTGAGGCTTTGCATTCCAGACAAATACAATATAGAATTCTATTAACCCGCGAACCTCCTCAAAACTCAAGAGTTTCCCCTGTTTAATATATCGCTCAATCCTTTTCCTGTCTCTCTGCCTGATATTATCCGCGTTCCTCCATGCCCCCGGAAAAAATTGAAGATATCTTTTCAGAACTTTAAACCATGCCTCGACGGGTTTCGCCCATGGAGTATACGGCATTGCAACCTGCTTCTCTATACCCAGAATATCCATCGCCCCCACAGGGGTTGTCCCTACCCCTTTAAATGCATCTGGGTTTTCAAAATCTATCCTACCCAGGTATTCCTCCTTTGGATCCCATCCCCCTTTTAAATTCCAGAATCTCTTTGATTTAAAGTCTTTTCCATTGTCTATATATATGCATTTTGGTACACCATGTTGGGGCCAGTAAAACATTTCATCGAGTCTTTCTTTGATATATCTATCTTCTCTAAAAATTTCATTCACCGGCTCCCATTGATATGGTTTCTTTGGAAGAACCGCATGCCTGAATGCTGCAGCAATTGTATNCGATGAAGGCCTCTCTGAGAGACAAAAACCCACNATTGCCTTACTCGCAAGATCCTGAAAAACTGTTATCCAGGGTCTAATTATCCTGCCTTGATATATACAAAGTAGATTCAATTGTGTATGGTCTGCAACCCAGACTTCATTACACCCCAGCATGCTGTAGTCTCTTCTTGCACGAGGCAAAAACATCTTCCTGAAAATCTCTTCTCCATCCCTTGCATACACCTTTACAGGCTCTGGAATTTCCTTAATTATTCTGCAGAGCTGTNTATACGAACCTNTTTTCCATCCTTTTTCATCNGCTTCTTTCTTTAAAAGATTATATACAAATCTTACATCCGGCTTTGATTGCGAAAGATATACACTGACCGCAAATTTAATCGCTTCCTTTGAGAATGCATAATGATTCTTTTTGAATCGCACCCTGCATAAAGACATCGGATTTTTACCTGATTTAAGATATTGTGACCTCCATCTATATATTGTTTGCCATGAGATCCCTTCTTCCTCTGCAATCTTTTTAATTTCTTTGAGCCCGGCATATAAACTTTTTTGCACAATATCAAATTTCCTGCCGAATTCATCATCAAAATATGAGCTCTCAACATTTATATACTTTTCCTCATCCTTTCTGAGTCTCTCAACATATCTTTTCTGAATCTCTGGAGGGAGTTCTGTAAGGGGAATGAGGGCAGTCTTTTTTGACTTATATGTTTTCTCATATATGACAGGTAATTTACCTTCTTTAACCCGCCACCTAATCGTTCTGTGTGCTTTCCCATACAATTCCGCAACTTCCTTAGTCGTCAAATATATCATCTTGTCCTTATCCCCGGTACCATTTTTTTTGAATCCACTGCAAAATGATTCTGGTCTATTTCACCCGGAAACCTTGCGAAAATCTCCGGGAATTTCTTCTCTGCAACCACAACTGTATGTGCAATCTCAAATTCTCCGAGTGAGAGCAAAAACCATTTCTCTTCCAGCGAGATATAAGGGAACCCTTTCCTGTATCCATCATATCCATGGAGATCCAGCATTGCCTGAATTAAATGCCAGAGAGCAGCTATCTTATTCCATCTATCAATATTTGCATTCNGAACATCTTCAACTGTCATTTTTTATTCTCCTGTATAGATTTTCAGAAAACTCATCCGATTTTTTTGAAACATTACAGAGTGCAAGTGTTTCTATAAAAAATATTACCACCACCATAATAATTATTACCGCAATTTTCATTTTCCCCCCTTTGCCGAGGTGTCCCNCAGCAAAATCTTTGAAACATNTTCAAAATCTCCTTCCTTTGGAAAGATCCATACTGATATATCCTTCTTGACTCTGAAAAGTGAGATTATTCCTTTCTCAACTGCTTCAAGATTTTGATAGACTACAACTTGATGATGTGCAATTTCTCTGAGTACTTTTATTTCCTGATTCTGTCTTATATATATAATAAGGAATATAATAACATTGAACAAGAAAACGCATGTCCAGATTACATCTCTCACTCTTACATAAATACTTATTCCCTTATCCACTCCTTGATCTCCTTCCAGAAAAGCATGAATGAAACCCACATTAAAAATGCAATATCAACACCGTTAACAAGATTGCCGCGCATAACCTGGAACCCGAGGAAATATATGGGCAATGAAACTAATATAATAAGCCTCATAATCACCTCCCATCCTCAAAGATTTGTATTGATTCTGTCGAACTCGACTTACAATACCATCTTCCTCCATATACTACGAGATGCGGGCATTTCATACAGCAATAAAGACATACCTGCATCTCAGGGTGAAGAACACATTTCCACAGATGGTCAAAACAAAGAGTTTTTCCGCATTTATCACAATTCATTTTTCTTAAGACCTCTTTTCCACAGACTGCACATCTCATTTTTCTCTTATTTTTACATACACATATTCATTATCACACATAACAAACTCAACCTCTTCTCCCGGATAGGCATTTTTTACATATTCCTGCCATTTAATTCGCCAGAATTTCTCTGCAAACTTTTCATATCCCATACCTTTTAATTTTTGCTCTATTTCTTTTATGTTATTTCTATTCATTTTACCTCCTTTCCCCCTCCCTTTTTATATTTATAAGGAAACAATTCATCCATATCAGCATCCAGGACTTCACATAAAGCTTTCCTTATTTTCGCAGAAGCCCCCCTGCCCATGATGACCAGATGAACAGCCGTAACCGTAACCCCTATCTCTTCTGCAAACTTTTTAATCACTATCCCCCTTTCTCTAATCCTTTTTCTTATTTCCTTTGTGTTTGCCGTCCTTGTATCTTTTACTATTTTTTCAAGATTGATTTTTTTCATCTCTCGCCC
>JGI24020J35080_1000522_pt1 | contig 28339 bp, 26 predicted proteins | sample Deesub1362A_J573_FD_35080 | JGI IMG/M metagenome (IMG submission 35080) | reverse complement strand
TTGGTTCTCTCTAAATAAGAGAAATAGGCATAATAACCGCCAAAGGCTACAGCCACCAAAACGACCAATATAGCAACAATTTTTACAATCTTTGGAAGCAAATCATCAAAACTTTTCATACTTAAGTCCTGTTAAAATAACTTCCAAAGCTTCTTTTGTCAAACATAACTTTAAGAAGGTTTTAAAGAAGTTCGAAACTTTTTAAAGTCTTCCAGGTATTTTTGATAAAGTTTAACCAACTTATCAACATTCTTCTCAATAGTTCGCTTCAAAGCTATTCGCCTAGCTCTTTTACCCACCTTAATCCTTAAATCCTCATTTTTCACTAAGAGCGTAATGTAATTTTCCCAATCTTCTTCACTCTGAGCAATAAACCCATTACTCCCCTGCTTTACTACTTTCTCACTCTCAGAAAAAGGAGAGGAAATAGAAGGTATAGCTAGATAGGAGTACTCAAGATACTTCACATCACTTTTGGCACGATTGTAATCATCTGAAAGAAGTGGATATAGGCCTATATCAAAATCTATAAGTTTTTCAGGATACTCTTCAAGCCTTACCCAATCAGTAAAAACTTTAATTTTAGGATGCCAAGAAGCAAAACTTTCAGGTGCACCCAAAATGTGAACCTCCACATTTTGATGCTTCTCTAAAACTTTCCTGACTGGTTCGTGAATAAGCTCAAGATTTTTAATACTTAAAGGTGAGCCCACCCAGCCAATGACAATTGGTTTACCCTCCTTCTTTTTAAAGTAGTTTTTTCTTTTCCTATACGCTTTTTCCCACAGTTTGCCTGGAAGAAAAGAAGGTACAACTTCCACATTTCTATGAAATCCTCTTATTTTTTCTGCCAACCTTTCATTAGGAACAGTTATCAACCAACATCTTTTAAGAATAGAATTGTAAAATGCTATTTTTTCTTCCTCTTTCCAAAATTCATACTCAAGGTGGTCCTCAGGCAAATTCCAAAAATTTTCGTCAACATCATTTACAGTTAAAATGCCTTCCATTGCCGCAGCTTCGATAAAATTAAAAGCTCTAGCAGACCATTGTTTCTGTACCACGAGAACATTTATTTCCTTGAGCCAATCTAAAGAAAAATGGTCTTCAACGTAAACCTCATGCCCGAGCTCTTTTAAGGCAAGAGCAGGAACATAACACCGATACCAACAGCTGGGAGAAAAATCACGCACATAATAAAGTATTCTCACAGAACACCTCCTGAAAAATAAATTTTTCTAAATTCCAAGCACCAAATTCTAAATCCTAAACTTAAAAATTCCAAATCTCAAATATCAAACAGCTCTAAGGACTAAACGACTGATGACTGAAGATTTTTTTATTATAACATCAGTCTTTGTTCTTCAGTCTTCAGTCATTCGGAACTAATATAATCTCGGAATAGAAATTCCTCTTTTACTCGTTTTATGGCATCTTGAACACAATTCTCCGTTGTCGACATTGTAAGGAGCAACCAATCTCCCCAACCTTTCTTTCCCATGACATTCCTTACACACTTCAAACTTACTTATCGCTGTCCCTTCATATTTCTTCTTGTGACATTCAAAACACTCAAAAGGATCTCTTCCGCTTATGTCAAAATGAGCAGCGTGAATTGCGTAATCCTCCTGGCGCAATTTTAAGAAATGAAGTCTGAATTGAGGATGGCATTTAACGCAATTTTCTCTTTTGAGAAATGCTCCTGCCACCTCTGTGTGGTGACAACTCTGACAGTAATCTTCCAATCCTCTTTGTTTGTGACAAGTCCTGCACACCTCTATACTCACTCTCCCTGCTTCTCCGTGAGTCATCAACCAATCTAAAGGATGAGGCATTTCCACAGGATGGCATTTGTAACAGAATTTTTTCTGAGAATGACAAGGAGTGCAAGCACTTACTCTTGAGTACTTCCCTCTACCATGCGTGTCTTTCCAGTTTTTAACTTCGTGGTCCGCAGGGATAACCCTTTCTCTTAAATGACAATTCTGGCAAAAACTTTCCTTGTGACACATATAGCAATAGGAAAGGTTTTTCTTCGCATAGGAACTATGCTCTTTGGTGCGAAAGAGATATGTATGGTCATAAGGCAATCTCATCTTCCCTTTAGGATGGCAGGCGTAGCAGTTCTCCGTAGCAATTATCCTCTTTTTAAGATTAAGATGAGGTTGAGCGTGGCAACTGTAGCATACTTCCATCTTTGGACGGGAAACTTTATCTGGTTGGTGAGCTTTTTCTTGATGGCATGCAGAACAGTCATAGCCCTTTTCCAAATGAATGTTGTGTTTGAAGATGAGAAAATCGTTTTTAAAAGCATCCAAGTCTTTGTGACAAGGAGAGCAGTTTTCCATCTTGATAGGAGGGGATAAATTCAGAGTGAAGAGAGGCTGAGCAACAGTAGGTAAAGCGTAAGAGTTGGGAGGAAGAGGAGGTACATTTTTTTTAGCATGGCAACTCTCGCAAAAATTAGGTTGATGGCAATCGACGCATTTTTTAGGATTCTCTTTTACGTGACCTTCCTTTTCCCATCCTGGAGTGTGGAAAGAAGGCTTCTTAGCCTCATAATGACAGACGAGGCAGTCCCCCCGCGCAATGAGTTTTCCCTTATGGTATAGACTGTGACAAGCAAGACAAGCTCGCATCTTTGGTCTCACAGTTTTATCTGGAGAATGGGGATAAACTTCATGACAGGCTTCGCAAGGAACAAGCTGATGATAACCGTGCTTAAAAATCAAATTGGGTCTTTTAAAACGATTGAAATCGACATGGCAGGGACTACACTGCTCAGCATAGACCTTCCGTCCTTCTACAACTTTTGAAGAACCGGGAACAAAATTCTTCTCTGCTCCCACCAAAAAAGGGAAGGAAAAAAAGGCTAATATCAGGAAAAAAAATTTAACAAACTTTTTTCTTTTCACTTTTAATAACCTTCCTCCAGAAACCTGCTCTATTGGGAAGTTTCAATCTGTAGTAAGCTTATCAGGCAAGTTGCTGTAAATCATCTCACACCTTCTTTTTTAATTATAACAATATCAAATTTTATTTTTGAATTTGGAATTTAGTGCTTATATAATGTTCCTGCGATGGCTGAGCGAATGAAGATACTCTACTATTCAACAGACTTCTTTGGATGTGGATGGTATCGGTGTCACGTTCCAGGGGTTGCTCTCCGCGACCTTGGTGGACACGAAGTCGCGATGAGTGAAAGTTTAACTTTCCAAGATATAAACTACTATGATGTAATCGTATTTCAGAGAAGAAATGACCCCGGCTCCTTAAATGCTATCAGAGATGCGAACAGACTGGGAAAACTCACAGTTTATGAAGTAGATGACGATATCTTTCACGTCGATGCCAAAAGTACTGCTTTTGAATACTGGAAGAAGCCAGAACATAGACAAGGAGCTGTTGCTTGTGCTAGAGAATGTTTCCTTTTCACAACTTCAACTAAAACTCTGGTGAAAGTATATAGACCTATAAATAAAAACATCATCCACCTTCCCAATATGATTCCTGAAAAGTTCTTTAATGTAGAAAGGGAAAAACACTCAGGAAAGGTAGTGGTCGGATGGGCAGGGGGAGCTCAGCATTTTTCTGACCTCATAATCCTAAAAGGAGTTTTAGAGCAAATCTTAGATGAGTATGAGTTTGTAGAGGTTGTGCTTTCTGGAATGCCTACATATCCTTTCAAACCACACCCTCGAGGTAAAGCCTTGCCATGGACAAATGTAGAAAATTATCCTCGTCAAACACTTAGCAAATTTGATATAGGATTAGCTCCTCTAGTGGATAACGCTTTTAACCGTGCTAAAAGTGACCTCAAATTCATTGAATATGGTTACCTTGGAATCCCTATGATTGGCTCACCTGTTCAGCCCTACCTCGAATCGGTAGAACATGGTAAAACAGGTTTTCTAGCCAAAACGCCGAAAGACTGGCTCAAATACCTAAAAAGGTTGATAGAAAATGAGGACTTAAGAAGGGAAATTGGCGAAAACGCTCGGAAAGTGGCGATGAAAAGAACTATAGAAAAAAACTACCACCTTTGGGAAAAAGTGTATTGGGAAAACCTCCAAAAAGTACGTCAAAAAGTAAAAGTACAGGGATCAGCTGTGGCTCCACCTTTACCTCCTACGCCACCTTTTCAGTTTCCATTATAACTTAAGGTTGAAACTCTAATAGGAGAAGAGCATTACGCAAGCGTCAGAGGCGTAGTCTTTATCCAAAATTGCGAATTGGATTATAAGGCGGTCACTCCCATAAGGATGTCCCTACACCTTCAATAATATAACCCTATTATTACACCAATGCCTTTTCAAGTTCAGCAGTTTTCGGTTCTTATCCAACCACAATAGACAACCTAAACAACAGTATCAATCTCCTCCTTTACCCACCATTAGTTTTAAAAACTTGAGTCATCACTATCTCTATTTTAAGCACCTTATTGGAGTAGCTTTTAGTCTACAGAGTTTGCCAGTTCTTATGGAACTCAGCGATTTTTTCCTGAACAAATTTAGCGTGATCATTTAGCCCAAGTAACTCGAGCAGTTGTTTGAGCCGATGTAGATAAGTGTGTTCTTTTAAGACTCTGCTTCTCGCTTTAAAAATATATGAATCCCGCTTCTCCGGATTTTTAATGAAGTATTCAACTGCATCATAATATTCGCTTAACCTATCCTCACCAAAGGCAAGCATTTCATCTTCTCTAAAAATTTTTTCTGAATAAATTGAAGGGGCATCACAAATTGAAAACCCATTTAATAAAGGAAATTTGAAAAGTCTCTCTGTGCAGACACCTCCTGCGTAATAAGAATCACTTGACAAGCAAGGAATTACTGTAGTCGTCATCGCATATATAGGAATAAGATTGGGGGGTATCAAACCATAAAAATTCACATAAGGATGGTAAGAAATTTGGCCCCATCCATAGAGAGATATAGTATATTTACCTCTTGTCTTGTCTGCAAATCCATATACATATTTCTTTAGCTTTTCTACTCTATTAGCAAAACATCCCACAAACCCTAGATCAGAGCTGAGAGCTACAAGCTGCGGATTATGTGCAATTAACTTTACAACTTCTCTTGGGTTAGCAGGCCTATATCCAAGGTGATCTGCTGCCCACATAAGCGAATGAACCTGAAAGCCTTCTTTCTCGCGCCAATTTTTCAACAACTTACTACACGCCTCAGGAGAAACTGAATTCCACACAAATTGAGGTTTTAGCCCCTTAACCCACTCTACAATCTCACGTTTAGGAGAAGAAGGTTGATCTTTTGGCACATCTGGAAAGTCTTGTTTATCAAAATAATAAGGAACATTTACACAGACTAAAGTTTTATTTTTTCGAACTCTTTTTGGAATCTCATACATATAACCTTCTTCTGCAAGGGCTACATATATATCTGGCTCTAATTCATCAAAAGTTCGATCCGGTTCAGTCCCATCCCACTCAACAAATTTCCACCCACAATATTCGATTGCATTTTTCCAGCCATCTAAAATAAAAGCAAGAGCATATATAGGAGACTTTCTTTTGGGAAAAACAAAAGTAAGCTTTTTCATGCAAATTATTTTAACCAATATCAATTAAGCAACAAGTCTTTCGTTACTGAAAAAGGGAGAGCTAATATAAAAACATTGAATTTATAGGCGATCTTGGTATCCTATAATAAGAAAAATTAAAGGGAGACGTTCAATGGAAGTAAATCCTAAAGTAACAGTTATAGTTCCTACTTACAATCGAGCACACCTTCTAAAAGAAACTATTGAAAGCGTTCTCAACCAAACTTTTCAAGATTATGAAATTCTTATTGTGGACGATGGGTCTACAGATAAAACCAAAGAAGTTGTAGAAAGCTTTCAAATAGACAAAATTCGATATATTTATAAAAAGCATTCAGGTGCTCCAGAAACTAGAAACAAGGGAATTGAAAATGCAAAAGGGGACTTTATTGTATGGCTGGACTCAGATGATACACTCACACCAAATGCTCTTGAGCTTACTTTCAAAGAATTTGAAAAAGATAAAACCCTACATGTGGTCTATGGAGATTTAGATCAATTTTACTCGGACTTAAAGACATTTTATAGACATGTTAGTTATCCTAGCCTCACAAGGAAAGAACTAATAGGAAGATTAATTTGGGGTATGCCTATATGCCTCTGCGGAACAATGATTAAGAAAATATGTTATAAAGAAGTAGGTAAATATGACCCTTTTTTCAAAAGAGCTCACGATTACGAATTTTGGACTCGTCTAGCCAGTAAAGAGAATTTAAAACTCAAACACATTCCCTACACACTTTATCGTCAAAGAGGAACAGGTCCTCCGCCTGGAGAAAAACCACACAAGACTATTTCAGGTTTCAATCCCGATAGAAAATATGAAGCTGAAATAGTAAGAAGGCTACTTAAAAGATATTCCCTAGAAGAACTATTTCCACAATTATCAACCCTACCGCCAAATCAGCGAAATGCATTAGCCTTTTTAAACATTGGAAAAATCTTCATGAATTGGGAAGCTTACAAGGATGCGATTTCTTATTTAAAAAAATGTTTAAAAATAATACTCATTCCTGAAGCATATAAACTTTTGAGTCTTTGTTATGAAAAACTGGGCGAGCCAAAAGAAGCAAATTTCTACAAAGAAATGGCAATGCGCTTAGGTACTCTATTTTAAGTTAAAAAGATGAGTGAAGTTTTTTACGAAATCCATGCATTAATGTACACAGCTACATGTTATATAATAATGAAACCTGTATTAGATGAAGTAAGAAGGAAAGGAAATGATGTTACAATTACAATTATTGGTGACATTAACAAAAAATATAACGAAAAACTTCTCTCTGAAGGATATAAATGTTTTTCAAATACATCATATTTAGAAAGTGATTTTTTAAATCCCAACAATAAGAAACCTCGTTTGCTCCTTCTTGTAGCTGACTCGAAAGAGCCTGCTCATAGACTTGGTTTTGAAACCGCCGAAAAAGCAAGGAAGATTGGCCTCCCTTCTCTTTCCATTCAACATGGAGCTATGTTTCTCGATCCCCAAGGTCAGAAAATTATGGGATATAGCAGCTTTACAGCTGATAAATTTGCTGTTTGGGGAAGATGGTATTATGACGCACTAGTAGAAAAACATGGGATAGATGCTTCACGCCTTGTTATAACAGGCAATCCTCAATTCGATATTTTCCCCAGCATAGATTCCACAAAAGCTCGAGAGAAAATTTGCAACTATTTTGGAATCAACCCAGATAAAAAAATTTGTTTATTAGCAATGGCTGCTTCTATTTATCGAAACAAACCTGAGCTTATACCAAATTGGCCCTTACCTAAAGTTATTCGAATGCTCGCAAGTATCATTGAGGGGGTCAAAGAAAGTGGCGCTGAACTTATAATTCGTCCTCATCCAGCAGAATATGCTTGGAATTCAGTGAGTTGGTATGAGCAAGCTGCAAAGGAGGTAGGGGTAAAAGTTTACTTCAATAATTCCCTTGCAGAAGAGCCTTCTCTCGCTGAAATTTTAGCAGCTGTTGATATAACGATAACCCAAGGATCAAGCACCGGTCTTCAATCAATACTTCTAAAAACTCCAGCCGTTTCGGTTGTGACTGATGATTTTCCCTGGAAAGGCCCTTCTATAGCTATGTATCTTGATGAGAGATTCTTTCTTCAAATAGCTGTTCCTCTCAGGAAACTCAAAGGAAATCTTAAAGATTGTTTAAATCAACTTTTTGAGGTAAAGCTAACAGAAGAACAAATTCAACCTTTTGTGGAAAAGTTCGCTCACAAACTTGATGGGAAAGCTAATAAGAGAGTTTTGAGAGTAATTGAAGATCTAATGAAAATGGGTACGCTAAAACCAAAAAAAATTAATGTCCTAAACCACAAAGCAACTACTCATTCTTTTCGATCATACTCAGAAATTCAAGAAGTAAATCCTGAAACACTAAAAAAATATAACTTTTTTAAAAAGCAAGGTTTCGACTGCTTAAATAAAGCTCGATATGATGAAGCGCTTGTGTACTTTCAACAAGCAGGAATTGTAATGGCAGAAGCTCAAATTCCTTTTATTGATCCTGAAATTTGTAATGCAATTCGGGCAACTGCAAATGAAATAGGAATTATCCATATACCTTCTGCTAGAAAAAAACATAAAGTTAATAAGTTTGTTGTAGCTCACATCGTAGACGTTATAGGGGATACTCATGCACCAACTCATATTTTAAAATCGTTAATCAAGTATATAAACTCAAATATTTTTGAGCAAAGATTTTACTCTACAGAGAGAGGAAATTCCTTAACCTCTCAAACTTATCATGAATATAAAACAAAAAATATTTACGTTTATCTTTCTCCACCTATACCTTTAGCTCAACGAGCACTTCTCCTAGCACGTAAATTACAAGAAGATGGAGCAGATATAGTAGTGTTTAATGGAAATTGGATTGATACAACAGCTGCGTTAGTAGCAGCTCTTATTAAAGGACCTATTAAAGCCAATATAGATTATGGTATGGAAATGGGTACAGCTGATTTTAACGCTATTGTAAGATTAAGCAGCTGGAGAAAGGAAGGTTTAAAAAATGAGGTTATTATTCCCATGGGAACCGATATATCTATTCCAGAAATTTCCAAAAGCTTTCTAGAACTAGGCAAAGAATCCATCGTGACAGCTACCTTTGGCACTTTTACGAAATGTGGTATTAAATATTTTGAAACTATAAAATCTATTCTTTCTCAAACCAATGACACGATTCATATTATGGCTGGCAGCAGAGCCGTCTTAACGCCAGAGATTGATAGATTGCTAAGCCCTTATACAAAACGTGTCAAACTGTTAGGAGTGAGAAAGGACATTTCACATTTATTATCTATCTCAGATGTATATTTAAATTCCTTTCCTATTAGCGGGGGTTTAATTATACTTGAAGCAATGGCTACAGGAGTTCCTATAGTTTCAATGAGTGAACATTATGGAAATAGAAACCAACTTCAAATTGCTTTTGGACGCTCTGAAGCTTTAAAATTCCCTGAATGTCTTGCCTCTAATGAAGAGGAGTATATTCAAAAGGCTCTAGCATTTATCAAAAATCCAACCCTTCGAACTAAAATTGGCAAGAAATTAAAAAAAAGATTTGAAAACCTATTTTCCGCTAAACAGATGGCCCACAAGTTTGAGAGCTTATTTATTGATTTATTAAAATTAAAGAATTCGCTCTAGGAGATGACAAGATATGTATAAGAAAACACAGTATTAAATTAATACCAGTAGATTTTTCCATCTTTTTCTCTTAAAGGAACCTTTCTTAAAGGAATTTGTTTTTCCCATATCTTTCTATTTTTAAGATACCATTCTATTGTTTTTTTAAGCCCCTCATCAAATTCTACACAGGGCTCAAATTCTAAGATACTTTTGGCTTTTTTAATAGAAGTTACATGGTTTTGAACTTGCCCAAATCTTTCTCTCATAAATACAAGTTGATCATCACATTTTTTAAAATAATTTAACACCTTCTTTGCTACCGTTAAGACACTAAGACTATTACCAGTTCCTATATTGAAAACTTCACCTTTTACCTCCTCCAGAGGCGCAAGCAAAGCAAGCTCAATGGCTCTGACAGTATCACCTATGTAAATCCAATCACGTCTTGCAGAACCATCGCCGTGAATTGTGAGGGGCTCGTCCAAAATACAACTTGTTATGAATCGAGGAATCGCTTTTTCCAAATGTTGCTTAGGACCATAATTATTAAATGGTCTCAAGATTATTCCTGGAACGTCGTATGCCACAACGTAAGAATACACAAGTCGATCTGCTCCAACCTTAGCTGCAGCATATGGGGTTGTAGGATTTAATGGATGAGCTTCATCCATAGGTTCATAAATGGCACTTCCATAGACTTCTGATGTTGAAATGTGTATAAATCTTTCGATTTTTTCAGAGTATTTTAAGACAGCATTAGCAACCGATTGTGTCCCAAGCACATCTGTAATAAAAAATTCCCTTTGTGAGTATAACGACCTAGAAACGTGAGTTTCAGCAGCGAAGTGCACCACTATATCCGATCTAGATACTAGATCATTTATGAGATCGAGATTATTAATATCCCCATGCCAAAACTCAAATCTATTTGATTTTCTTACATATTCAGAAATATTCTCCACATCCCCTGCGTATGTTAGCGCGTCAAGAACTATAATTTTCCAATCAGGATGATTATTAAAAATGTATTCAACAAAATTACTTCCTATAAATCCAGCTCCTCCGGTTACTAAAATGGTTTTCATTTAAGGCCCTCCTCCCAAAAAATCTTCTTAAGAGTTTTTATAACCATTCTCACTTCTTTCTCCTCCAGCGAAGGATAAAGAGGAAGCGAAATTGTTTTTCTTCCTATTTCTTCAGCAATAGGAAAATCCCCCTCTTTATATTTAAAGGTTTTTCTATAATAGGATAAGAGATGAATAGGTCTATAATTAACAGCAACTCCTACACCACTTTTCTGAAGCTTCCATAAAATTCTATCTCTTTTATGAGAAGGTACAAGTATTGTAAAAAGATGTCTAGCATGCTTAACTTTAGGAAGCGTTTTTAAAATTTTTAAGTCTTTTAAGTCAGAAAGTTCCTCTTCATACAATCTCCAAATCTTGTCTCTCTTTTTCCATAACTTATCAATTCTTTCAAGTTGCCCAAGAAGGAGAGCTGCTTGGATATTGCTCATATTATATTTCCACCCTAAGACTGGCATATCCCAATGCTGGTATCTTCTCGCGTATCGATCTGCTGCAGATTTATTCATTCCATGAAGTCTAAGCATTCTCAGTAAATCTGCTTTACTGGAATCATTAGTAGCAATCGCTCCACCTTCTCCACATGTAATATTTTTTGTTGCATAAAAGCTAAAACAAGCTGCGTTTCCAAGCTCTCCTACTCTAATACCATCGCGAATTCCCTCGATACAATGTGCCGCATCTTCAATAACAATTAAGTTGTATTTGCCTGCAATTTGTTTTATTCTTTTCATGTCACACATTTGACCATAGAGATGGACAGGTAGTATTGCTTTGGTTTTCTTGGTAATTGTAGCTTCAATAAGTTCAACATTTATATTCCCAGTTTCTTCTTCAACATCCACAAAAACTGGAATTGCACCAGCGTGAAGTATAGCATTAGCTGTTGCGCAAAAACTCATTGGGGTAGTAATAACTTCGTCTCCTTTTTTAATCCCCCACGCAATAAGACTTAAATGGAGACCAGCAGTACAACTTGTAACACCGATTACATTTTTACAACACAAATATTGAGCAAATTTATTTTCAAACTCTTCAACAACCTTTCCTGTTGTAAGGAAAACTGACCTTAAAACCTTTTCAACATGATTTATATCGTTGTTGTTAATACTGTGCTTATAAAACTCTATTTTCATATTAACACTTCACAACAACTTCTATTTTAGGAAACAACGATTGAGCCAAACTTCATGAGCGTGTCTGACGACTATATCATTTGGCTTCGGAATAACCTTTTCACCTGTAAGAATAGCCAGAGAATAAGGACCGTGATTAAAAAGTAAGTCAATTATTGATAAATGTGAAATAAAACCCTGTTCCTTTTGCCAAAGCTGATTGTAGTAAGGATGTTGATAATCATGCCATTCAACCTTAATCCCCTCTGCCGCAAAGATTGACTCTCTCAAATAATTTTTTGCAGTATTTCCACTAAGATAGCAGGTAGAATTAAGAAACTTGCAAATTGATAAAAGCTTTTCATCTTTTTTCCCTCTCGAAGGTATTTCTGAGGAAAATAAAATTTTAGTATCAATTGATAAATAATCTCTAACCTTCATAATAAAATCCATATCAACATCGATAAGAAATCGATATGTTTTTTTAAAAAGATCTGCAATAAGTGCCATAACTTCATCAAAATATTTTGCTCTTTTATAAAAACTTTCTAGACTTTTTAAATGTCTTTCTTGCCACTTTTGAGTGTTATCAATCTCCACATCTTTTATTAACTTTTCTCGAGCACCTCTAGATTCAACTGGAACAGTTAACCAAATAACACCATTTGGAGTTTTTATGCGGTTCCTATTTCGCCAATCTCTAACAGTATATTGAACATCATTAAAAATAACAAAAAAATCTGCCTTATACATTAAATCAAAAAAGCCAAGCCACGGTAAATAACCAGGTTGAAGTATAACTACTCTCATTCGTCTAACACCGCTAGCCCAATTCCTGTTCTACCATAGTCATTGCCATTATAAAGCATATATTTCTTCCCTCTATGATTAAAAACAAAAGCATAACATACCATTTCAGAATCCCAGCCTTTTTCTGACACATCTATACCAGCTTCCTCGTCTTTCCTTTCCCAATTTATCCCATCTTCAGACTCAGCATACCCTATTCTATAACCATAACCCTCACCTCTGTATGAATACCACATTTTATATAGACCTCCCTCTTTAACCACACATGGGCGTGCAATTGCATGCTCCTCTTTTGATTTGAAATCTATACATACTATTCCCTTCCTTATCCAGTGAATCCCGTCCTCGGACTCCGCATATTTAATATGATAACAAGGTTCGGGTTTACCATCCTTCGCTATCCATCCTAACCCAGAAAGATACCACATTTTCCATATTTTATTCTCAATCATCACACAAGGTGATGCCATTAGATAGGGATCAATAACATTTCTTTCCAAAATAGGTGCTTTTGTATATCTACGGAAAGTTTTGCCATCGTTACTAATTGCAAGTCCTATACAGGAATAAAAAGGCACACGTACACCTTGATTCCACCCAATGTAATACAAATACTTTCTCTTCTGAAAATTAACTATCCATGAAGGCATCACTCCACTGTCATCAAAAGTACCTACTTCACCTATTTCTAGTATGGGGGCTTCCGAAAGATATAATATATTAGTAGGGTTTTTTATATCTATTTCAAAATAACCTATTTGTGATCTATTATCTTTATTTCGACCTGCAAAATATACCCTATATATTTCTCCTTTTACACACTCTGCAAAAGGCACTGCTGCGTGCGTAATCACCCATCGATACTGGCCTTTTGGTTCAAAGATCAAACCTCTTTTTATCCACTTAATCTCTAAAATTCACCTCTACTAAAGATTTGTCAACTGAGAACTATTAATTTCCAACAATTTAGCAGGAGTGCCTTTATATACACCTTTCTCTTTTGTGCTATGTAGTATTACCGCCCCTGCACCTATAACTGACTCCCGCGCAATTTTTATACCATCCCTTATAGTAGCATTAACACCTATAAAACAAAGTGGTTCTATTTTAACATTACCTGATATTACTACATGAGAAGTAATAAAACAATGATCTCCAATTGATGAATGGTGTCCAATATGATTCCCGCTCCAAATAATCACGTTATTACCAATCTTAACAAAAGGTTGAATAACATTGTTCTCAAAAATAAAGCAGTTTTCACCTATTTCAATTTCGCCCCACTGAATTACTTTAGAATTTATATAACTTATAAGTTTATATCCTTTTTTCTTTGCTTGACGATATATTTCTTTCCTTAGCCTGTTAACTTTCTTATACCCTACCGCAACAAACATACCAAAATTATCCGGAGGATAAAGCATCTCTATTTCTTCAAAAGGCACTACAGGTAACCCAAATAGCCTCTTATTCTTCATAAATTGTTTATGAACAGTGAAAGCAACAATCTTATACGGACTATCTTTCGTTAAATACCAATAAACCACTTGCGCTATATCACCCATGCCAAATATTACTATTCTCTTCAATTATTCTCCCCCTTTCTATAAATATAAATTGTATATTCAAATAAAGGGTAATCATGTCTTAATACAACATATTTACTCAATTTTTTACAAAATTTAAACATTTTACAAGGATCCGAATAATATAAGTTCTCATTCTTAAAGTCCACATAGCTTGTCATTAAATTGAAAGCAACACCACACGTAGAAAGTTCATACATTCTTATTATCATTCTTTTAACATATTTCGAAAAATAAGATTCATTTAAATTTCTTTTGACATTAAAAATGCCACTACTTATTACATAATCAAACCTTTTATTAAAATTTTTTTTCAAAATATCAGCCTGTTCAAAGGAAGCTTCAGGGTATAAAGTTTTCGCTTTCTCAATAAACACGCTCGACAGATCGACTCCATGGTAAATAGCATTTATATTATTAATTCGAAGATAATTATAGAATTCACCTAAACCACATCCTACATCTAAAATGCTTTTTCCATTTAAATCATTTACCTCGGATAAAATTTTGAAACGTAAATATTGAGATTTTTTATCTTTCCACCCAACTTTATGTGCCATATCTGTGTTCTTTTGCAAACAACTTTCATAATATTCAACAACTATCCTTTTTATCGTTTCCATCATAACTTCCCTCATTTTTCTTTATTTATTCTAATATAGAATATCATTTCAAACCGAATTGGTACAGTGAATCTGCCTGAGCTCCTATTTTCTCTGGAATTCTCACCGATAAATCCAACTCTTCAATATTTTTGCTTCTCTTCTTTCACTGCTCCTCTTCACACTCCTTTAAGAGTTCTTCACGGATTTACACTCAATTTCTTTGCTCGTTTTCTAATCTCAAGTTTAATCTCTTCATCAGAGATTATTTCCTCTATTCTTAAGCTATGAACCGGGTACTTCTCTCCCCTTTTCTTTTCCACAGGAATCAACTCCATACTTTACGCAGGTTTTTAAGACTCCTTCTATCTCTACTTCTCTTTAACACTTTTTCTTCCCATCTTAACTCCCTTTGAGTATTAGAATTTTTAGTTTAGCAATTTTGAGTAAGTGTTTTAGGGTGCTAAGACAAGCGTCTTTGCTTTTGTATTCTAAATAAGCTATTTTTTAAAACAATTTTTAAAGTTTTTAACTTTTAAGAAGAGGCTAAAATTGAACATGTAAAAACTTAAAAATCAAAGATGATGAATGTGAATAATAATAAAGTTTATATAATTGGTGCTGCTAGAAGTGCCATAGGAAAGTTTCTAGGTTCACTATCAAGCCTATCTGCGACTAAAATTGGCGCAGAAATTGTCAAGGCTTTAGTCAATAGAACAAAAATAAAACCAGAAGAAATAAATGAGATTGTTGTTGGAAATGCTATTTCCGCTGGACTAGGGCAAAATCCTGCTATGCAAATAGTTGTCTATTCCGGTTTGCCTAGTAAAATTTCAACCTACAGTGTCAATAAAGTATGCGCCTCAGGCTTGCAAGCAATTGCTTTAGGAGCTCAATCTATTGCTTGTGGAGAGGCAGATTTAATTATCGCTGGGGGTGTAGAGAGTATGAGCAACGCCCCTTACATAGTTAAAGGGGTTAGGGAATTTCAAAAACTAGGAAACATGAGGTTAGATGAATTTATTGAGAAAATAAAGCAAGCCAAAAGGAAATTGAACGAAATTGAGCTGGTTGATGAAATGATTCATTCAGGTTTATTAGATTGTTACAGTTGTTTGTCTATGGGAGCTCTTGCTGAAAAAATTGCTGAGAAATTCAATATCTCAAGAAGGGAACAAGATGAGTTTGCTTTACACAGTCATAAAAAAGCCATAGAAGCGACTGATAAAGGGAAATTCAAAAAAGAAATTGTTCCAATTGAACTTCCTAATGGTAAAACTTTTAAAGCTGATGAAGGAATAAGAAGAGATACAAATATAGAAAAACTATCCTCGTTAAAGCCGGCTTTTAAAGAAAAGGGATCTATAACCCCTGGAAATGCATCTCAATTAAGTGATGGTGCTTCTTTTGTCGTTCTTATGTCAGAGAATAAGATAAAACAGTACAACATAAAACCACTAGCGAAAATTGAAGGATATATTTCCGTTGGTAGCGATCCTACATGGTACGGTATAGCTCCTATTTCCGCCGTGGAAGGAGTTTTAAAAAAAACGGGTTATAGTTTAAAAGATATTGATCTAATCGAAATAAACGAAGCATTTGCTGTTCAAACTATTGCTGTCACACGGAAATTGAAAATAGATTTTAGTAAACTAAACGTAAATGGCGGAGCAATTGCATTAGGTCATCCATTAGGTGCGACAGGTGCTAGAATTCTCACAACTTTAATATACGCCCTTAAAGACAGGCATAAAAATATTGGCTTAGCCACTTTGTGTCATGGCGGTGGTGGTGCAACTGCGATGATTGTAAAAATAGTAGAATGAGAAATGAATTTACATCAAAAATTGCTTTACATATCTATTAAATCCCAATTTAAAGGAGTTCCTTTCTTTACACTTTTTCTTGCTTTTTTACCAAGAATATCTTCCAGATATTTAGGATGAAGCCCGAAGCCAGGCCTGATAGATTTAACATTTTCTTCAGTAAATGTTTCACCTGCTTTTATGTCTTTCACAACAAATAATGAACGTGAAAATGCTCTGCTTTTCTTCATCTCATCTGTCAACTCATACTTAACTTCCCCCAATGCTTTTTCTACCTCCCTTATCGCCCTCACCATAGCCTTAAATTCTTGGGGCTCCAAGGAAAAAGCAGCGTCAGGTCCCCCAAAAGACCTATCAAGGATAAAATGCTTTTCCACTATTCTTGCTCCCAAAGCTACTGCTGCAACTGGAATAGATACAGTTAATGTATGATCAGATAAACCAACTACGGTTTTAAAAGTCTCAGCTAAATTGGGAATAGTTTTTAAATTTACTTCTTCTAATGGTGTAGGATAAGCCGAAGTACATTTTAAAAGTGCTATTTGGTTATTTCCCACTTTCCTACATGCATTTACAGCTTCTTCTATATCGCTTAAAGTAGCTATGCCTGTTGAGATAATAACAGGCTTTCCTTTCGATGCAACGTATTCTATAAGCGGTATGTCTGTTATTTCAAAAGAGGCTATTTTATAAGCGGGAACGTTCATTTCTTCAAGAAAATCTACAGCTGTTTTATCAAAAGGTGTGGAAAAACATATAAGACCTAACTCTTCCGCTATCTTTTTGAGCTTTGGCTGCCATTCCCAAGGAGTGTATGCTTCCTGATAAAGTTCATAGAACGTTTTTCCATCCCATGAAGTTCCTTGTTTTATTCGAAAGTATTCCTTCTCAGAATTTATAGTTATGGTGTCAGGAGTGTAAGTCTGAAGCTTTATAGCATCAGCTCCCGCTTTGTGTGCTGCTTTTATTGTCCGTGCAGCCAGTTCCAAATTCTGAAGGTGATTCGCAGAAAGTTCTGCAACAATAAATGTGGGCTTCCTTTCACTTATAACACGGGTGCTAATCCTAAATGCTTTTGGCATTATCCTTTGCCTTTTTGCATTTTATCACAAATTTCTTCAGGAGAATATGGTAACCCTCTACCACTTTGTATAATCTCCAACGATTTTGGCCCTTCATTGAAAACAAGATCAATAACTGAAGCAAAGGGCAGAAAGGGAGGAAAAAGTTGATTATACGTTGGATGCGTATAGTGATGAAAAAAGACTTCTATATTTTTATGCGTAAATTCTTGGATTTCACCCAACAAGTAACCAGCTGAACCTATTGGGGAAATATATCTCGTTGCTCCGATACTTTGACAAATCGCGGCAAGAAGACTTGTTCGCTTTCCGACAACTCCTAAACTAGAAGCCCTTACTACAGGAGTTTTAATTCCTATCACCTTGGTTAACCATTTAATCAACTCAGTATTTAACTCGAGAAGGGATTTCCACGGTTTACCATTTTCAAATATTGATAATAATTCAGGAAAGAAATCCTCGAAATAAGGAGCTCTACTATAATTCAATTCTATTGCACGTACATGTTTTTTCCAAAAATCAACATCACTAATCTCAACTTCTTTTATTAATTGATGGTAGCGTCCACGAACAATCACAGGTACGGTCAGCCATTCTAAACCTCGGGGTGTCTTTATTCGGTTTCTCTGCTGCCAAGATCTTTTTGCAAACTGAACATTATCAAGAAAAATGAATATATCTACCTGGTCCATAAGATCAAAATACCCAAGCCATGGCAGATATGTAGGCTGCATAATGGCACATACTTTCCTTTTACTCATGAGAGCGTCCCCAAATAACGATGTCAGAATTAGAAATTACAAATCCTTTCTGAATATTCTGAAAATCTACAGAAAGTACATATAATGTTGATTTGTCTATATTTAAGTAAGTTGCAAGCATATCAACTATTTCATATTCGCTATAGAATACGTTAAGCATTCCTTTTTCACCGGTTTCCTCCTCTTCAAGTATAAATTCACGGGAATTAACCTTCACTCCTCGCCCATATCTATAATCTTTAAAACTGCGAGTTCTTACAAAAACCCACGCCCTCTTTCGCATTAAAGTTTTTACTTCTCTCATCAAAAGAAGAGCTGACTCAGTGCTAATATATGACAATATATTAGGGAACAAAATGACATCATATGTTTGACTCACCACATGACTTAAACCCTTTGTTATATCATGTTTAATAAATTGGTACCTTTCTGTAGCACCCACCAATTTAAAATTGAATAAAGCATTATTAATAGCCTGGGGATCAATATCAATACCTGTTACCTGCCAACCAAACTGATGAAATAGAAGTAAATTGTTACCATTACCACAACCCAGTTCCAACACGTTACCACTCTGTCTATCCAGTCCCTCTTTAAAAAAGAATTTAATTACATATTCGTCTGGAAACCTTAACCCTCTCATCTTCCTAAGATTCATTACTTCCATTCCTCCGTCAAGAAAACAAGTCAAAACTAATTATTATCTAACTTCATATAATTTCCCTGTTACATTTATCAATCTCTTTCATCTGTGATATAACTCTCTCCACTCCTTTACCATCAACTATACAATAGCTTCGCCGGCTCATTTCAGCTCTCGCTTCCAAATCATTCAACAACTTTAATAAAGCTTGAGTAATCCTGACTGGGGCAAGATTCTCATACCAACCTAAATTTAAAGCTATACCAGTTTCCTCCAATTTTTCAGCTAAAGGGCGTTGGTTCTCAGCAATAATAACAATCAAAGATGGTAAACCCATGAAAGCTAACTCCAAAGAAGTGGTTCCGGCGGAAGCAATTGATACATCTGCCCATGCCATAAGATCAGACATATTTGCTACACTCCTTTTTAAGACAACAGCAAAAGGTAAATTCTGAACAGCAGATTGCAATTCTTGATAGTGTGGGTTACTCCCACCCACTACAACAGTAACTTCTAATCCATCAAATCTCATTTGTTCTAAAGCTTGAATTGCTTTAAGAGTTAAATTTTCCGGATCGCTGCCACCAAATGTTACTAATACTCGCCGCGCAATATTAGGAATATTTCGCCTCCACCCTCGCCATTTTAAAAATTCTCGCCTTAAAAGCACGTAACGAGTTCCTAATAGAAGTGTAGTGTAAGGCTCTTTGCTTCTATATAAACCTTTGTGAGCATGGAGATTTTGATTCAGCACAATATCCGCATAATAATGCTTTGCATGCCCATAATCATCAATGAAAAGGATTCGTCGCTTTAAGTCCTTAATAACCTTTTGATATTCGGCATCAAAGTGATATCCATCTACCACAATCCAATCTGCACCCATTCCTTTCGCAAGGCTCACCGTTTGCACTGCATCATCAACAGTGCCTGGCTTGACTGACAAATGAACAATCTCCATTCCTTCGGAATTTAACCGCTTTATAAGACTAGGTACTTCCAAAGCCATTGCAAAAATAGCGTGGCCGCTTGTTTCCTTCCACGCCTGGGCAAGAGCCAAGCAGCGCATTAAATGTCCTGTCCCCAATTGAGGAGAAGCATCTACACGAAAAATTAAATTCTGCGAACTTTTTCCCCTCGGTTTTATTTCACTAAGCATTTCTTTCCTTTAAATTTTTTTGCTTCACACTTAGATTTATCTGCTCAAGATAAGGCTCTTTCTTTAAAACTTCTAAAATATCTTTCATTAAAGGAATAGTACTCTTATCTTTAAACCTTTTATAAACTTCCCTGACAAATTTTAAATCTCTTTCCTCATCTACTGTCCATCTCATAGAAGAAAGATTTTCCTCGTTTCTTACATTAAGACATCTAAACAATCGAGGATTTTCATAAAAATATGGAGTAACATGCTCACGTTGATAAGGTTTCTTTGCTTTTTTCCAAGCTCTCTCTAGGGATTTGAAAGTGAAAACTTCCACATCAAGCCCTCGTGGATAAGTCCGATGAAGCGTATTGCTAACGTAATCAGCTTTATTCTTGTTTTCTAAATAAACATTTATTACTTTGTCTACTATTTGCGGGTCAATCAAAGGACAATCCGAAGTGATTCTAACTATCACATCCGCATTAAACTTTTTTGCTGCTTGATAATATCGATCTAATACATCTTCCTCGCTACCGATAAAAATGCTAACCCCATGACTCTTACATAGCTTTACAATTGATTTATTTTCCTCCCCAGAGGCCACAGCTACAATAATTTGATCAACTAGTTTAGACATTTTTAGACGTTCTATCACCCATTCGAGCATAGGTTTTCCTTCAATATCTCTCAAAACCTTTCCAGGAAGACGCGTTGAGCCCATACGAGCCTGAATAATAGCTACTACTTTACACCTATGCATTTTTCACCACTTTCATCACAGAATCGATTACTTTTCTGACATCATTATCAGACATTTTGGGATAAAGAGGTAAAGTTAAAGCTTGTTGATAATAATTTTCAGCCACCGGGCAAACGCCTCTTTTATATCCTAACTCCTTGTAGTAAGGGTGGTAATAAACCGGAATATAGTGAACTTGTACACCAATCCCTCGAGAGCGAAAATTTTCAAAAATTTCTCTGCGTGTTTTTTGAAGCCTTTTTAAATTTAACCGTATTACATAAATATGCCATGCGCTTTGGACATAATTTCTTTCAACTGGCGTTATAATTTCCTCCACTTCTTTAAAAGCCTCATTATACTGAGCCACTATCTCCTGCCGACGTTCAAGAAACCTATCAATCTTTTTTAGCTGACTTAAACCCAAAGCACATTGAAAATCAGTGATTCGGTAATTATTGCCTAAATAATGCATCTCATAATACCAATGTCCCTCTTCCTTTTTTTCTAAGAATGCTGGTTCTTTTGTGATTCCATGATGGCGAAACATCTTTAATTTTTCATAATATTCAGCATTATTTGTCAAAACTGCTCCTCCTTCACCTGTTGTTATATGTTTAACCGGATGGAAACTAAAAACTGTCATATCTGAAATTGACCCAATTTTCTGCCCTTTATAAATGGCGCCAAGAGCATGGCAGGCATCTTCAACAACTATTAAATTATATTTTCGAGCAATTGCTTTTATTTCATCAAGCTCTGCGGGATGACCAGCAAAATCAACAGGTACTATGGCCTTAGTTTTCCCTGTTATTTTGGATTCGATGTATTTCGGATTTATATTAATTGTCTCAGGTTCTACATCAACAAAAACTGGTTTCGCCCCCAAAAATAAAGCAGCATTGCTTGTAGCTACAAAAGTTATAGGGGTAGTAATAACTTCATCACCTTCTTTTAAACCAGCCGCGAAATAAGCAGCATGAAGAGCAGTTGTACCCGAAGAAAAAACTACTGCATATTTTGCGTTACAATAATCAGCCAACTTTCTTTCGAATTCAACTACCTTCGGTCCTTGAGTTAACCAATCTGACCTCAATACCTCAACTACTGCTTTTATATCTTTCTCATCCAACCACTGCTTTCCATAAGGTATCATTCTTTCACAACCAAGTCTTTTATCATCTCGCGAAGTTCATCTTCAGAAAGCCGCCAGGGATTCAAATCGCTTGAGTAACAAAAATCATTAGGTACAGGCTTTCCCCCTTTAATTTCGTTCCCCTTCCACCATTTAAATTCTGGCTCTATCAAGAAGAAATCACTAAATTCTAAAGTTCGTCTTGCTTCTTCCCGCGCGATTAAAATCTCATGAAGTTTTTCGCCAGGCCTTATCCCTATAAACTGGAATTTGCAATCAGGCGCTATCGCTCGAGCTAAATCAATTATGTTCATACTTGGGATTTTTGGAACAAATATTTCCCCTCGTTGCATCATAGCTATACATTTTAAAACAAACCTTGCTCCCTGTTCCAAAGTTATCCAGAAACGCGTCATCCTTTTATCAGTAATGGGAAGGACTCCTTTTTTTCTTTCTCTCAAAAATAAGGGAATGACACTTCCTCTGCTTCCCACTACATTTCCATATCTCACCACGCTAAAACTTGTCTTTCTATCCCCCACATAGGAATTACTTGCTATAAATAGTTTTTCCATAGTAAGTTTAGTGGCTCCATAAAGATTTACAGGGTTAACAGCTTTATCTGTACTTAGTGCAATCACTTTTTCCACACCTGCTTCAATAGCTGCTTCAATGATATTTTGCGCTCCTATAACATTGGTTTTCACCGCTTCGATAGGATTATATTCACAAGCAGGCACTTGTTTTAATGCAGCTGCGTGAACTACTATATCTATTTCGTAAAAAGCTGTTTTTAGTCTTTCCTTTTCCCGCACATCACCTATAAAGAAACGCAATCTTTCATCAGGAAATTTTTGTCGCATCTCATACTGTTTCAACTCATCTCGACTAAAAACGACTACCTTACGAGGACTGAATTCCTTAAGAATTATTTCTATAAACTTCCTGCCAAAGGAGCCAGTTCCCCCTGTTACGAGAATACTTTTACCCTCTAACACATTTAAATTTTTACCCTTCACGAACAGATCCTTTTTCTATATGATCTAAATATATTGGCACAGGTCTTTGGTAAAGATTGCGTATTTCTTTGTAATAGTCAACAAATTTCTTCACAATCCTATAATTGGTTCTTTTAGCAAACTCTTTAGCTGCTACATATTCCTGACTTTCAGCGGTGTCGTATATCTTAGCTCTAGTATGCATATCAGGATGATACACATTCCAAAATCCAGCATATAACACACGCCACCCAAACTCAGTATCCTCATGTCCAATCCTAACCAAATGTTCGTTCCAGTAACCGATCTTCTCAAAAACTCTTCTTGGCACCATAACGAACCAACCACCTAAAATACCTTCTTTCCTCTGAACCCGACAACCATTAACTTTTATTTCAGGATATGAAACCGATTCAAAATTGATTCCAACACTACCCACTTGGGGAATCTTATCGCAAATTTCAATCATTTCTTCAGCCCAATTTGGCGGAAGGAGAACGTCATCATCTATCCGAGTTAAATACTCTTTGACGTTTGCTCTGTACCAACCCTGATTTACAGCGTATGCAGGACCATAATTTTTCTTGTTATAAATAATAGTCACATTTGGCCTTCCTTCAATCTCTTTTTTTAAAAAATTTCTAGTTCCATCTGTACTCCCATTATCTATTATAAAAAGTTCATAAAGAACTGTTGTATTTTTAAAAAAATGTTCTAACATTTTCTTAAGACTTTTCAGTCTATTACAAGTAATAATAGACACTGTAATAATCTTTTTTTTCGACAAAGGACCTCCTTTTTCATTCTATCAAATATTTTACTCTCTCCACTCTTAAAGGTTTCTTACCCTGCGCATACTCTTCAGCTCTCCTTTTGCACAAAGACATGTTCAAATTCCACCATTTCGCCTTCATTTGTACATAATCAGATTTTGTTCCACTATATACTCCGTCTTTAGCTCCGAGATGCACTCCCTTCATATGAGGAACGTAAGTATTGAGAAGTCCTGCTAGAATAATTCTAGTACCGTAGTCGGAGTCTTCTCCACCATAAAAAAGATACTCCTCATTGAAAAAACCAAGCAAATCCAAAGTTTGGCGAGGTATAACCCACACACCTGCAATATTACCTTGTTTTACTTCAACATCCACACCCTCGACATTCAACACATGATATGTCTGCTCCTCTTCAGAAACTCCTGTAAATCCAATAGCTGGTAAAGAAAGAATATTTAAAGCTTTTTCAAACCAACCTTCTGGTAATAAAATATCGGGGTCAATCATTATTATGGGGTCACCACGAGAAAGGGCAAGTGCCTGGTTCCTCGCTGGAGCAATTCCCAAGTTAGTGGGATTGAAAACTGCCAATACATCTTGGGATAAAATCCATTCTCTGATTTCTTCTTCCGAACCATTGTCAATAAAAATAAATTCGCAGTTTAAATCAGAAATTTCAGGAGTAACTTCAAAAAGGTGCTTCCAAGTCTGTTTCAAAAAATCAAGTCGATTATATGTTACAAATACAAAGGATACTAATTTAATAGGTTCCTTTTTTATATGGTCTCGATAAAAACATCTTTTAACAAATAATGGTTTTGCACCACTATCATAATCTTTAAAGATCCGATCAAACTTTTCTCTAACTGACTTTGAAGTAAATTGAAGCCGTTTCTTACCAACCTCATTTAATCTTTTGGAAAAAATGTTTTTAAATATATGCACTTCGCTTCCTGCAACTTCAAGTCGAGCTTGGTAATCCACAAAACTTAAAAAAATATTTTCACTTTCCTCTAGGTATCCAATGGTATCCAAAGTTTTTCTAGGAAGAATAAAGGAACCAAAAGGGAAACTTCCCAAATCCTTATCTTTGTAAAACTCATCTATAATTGCTGCGGCGCCTGCTTGAGTTTGTTGGAAGAGAGATAAAACTTCTTTAAAGAAATTCTCTGGCAACACATACTTAGCAGAAAGAAGAATAATAGGATCTCCTGTAGCAAGTGCTATGCCATGATTGAAAGCTTCGATTTTTGAGGTAGTTTTCCTCTTGATTATTATGATTTGTCCCAACTCCAGCAACCACTCAATATGCTCTCTTTGATTTTGATCACATAGAAATATAAATTCTGCTCCACGAGGAATTTCCCTAGACAAGCCTTTTATACACTCTTTCAAAATATCTATATCTGTATTTACATCTACAATGAAGGAGGCAAACCAATCCATGGTTAGAGAACAGCCTTCACTTTATTCCCAGTTTTTACTTTGTTAACCCTAGAAAATAATTTTTTATAAATAACCAGATTCTTCTCTAATATGTATTTTTTCAGAACAAATTCGCGAAGTGAATTCGCGAATCTCTTTCGCTCCTCTTCTTCTTTCACTAAAAATTCTAAATTCCTTTCCCACTCATCATCTCCTTTGCAAAGGAGTATAAGTGCACCCTCATTTTTCAAATTCTTAAAAGGAAGAATATTGCTTGCTATCACAGCACTTCTTGCCATTCCATGCTCCAAAATCTTAACACCCGATTTACATTTATTAAAGAGATTTTCCTCTAAAGGGACAATAGCAATATCCATTAAAAAGAGATAGGAGATATAGTCAGAATATTTTTGAAAAGGAATGGAAATTTTTCTCTCACTTGGAACATCAAAGAAACCGGGGTCAAATCCTAGCAACATAAGGCGTGTATTTGTATACTTATCCATTATTTCTTCCACAGCATTAACAATAAGTCTCAAATTATCAATGTGCCCCTCTGTACCCGCCCAGCCTATTACAACTTCATTCTTCTCAATATTGAAATCTTCTCTTTTTTTAGGCTCGCATTTTTTCCAAAGATTTTTATCTATAAAATTTGGGATTACATACACATTCTCATTAAAGGATTTAAGTTGTGCTGCCAAAAATGGTGTGGGAGCAGTTACCATATCAGCAAACTTCAAAGTCATTAAAGCGTAAGACTGAATTGTTTTAAGCTGTGCACTATGTGGATTCCAAAGTGAAATTTGAAAAAAGTTTTCATCCATATCAAAAATCAAACTTTTTTTTCTTTTTCTCACCCATTCACAAAATTTTAATATATCAGGATTAGAAATCCTTTGAAAAACAAAGACGTCACCATCTTCTAGATACGTAGGCTGCAAAGTTGAAAAAAGTTTTACATTAAAACCTAACCTTTTCAAAGCTCTAAAGGGACTCAAAATCCTGTAGTAACTATAGGCACTTACATCGTTTACAAAAAAATAAACTTTTAAATTTTTTAAGCTTCCTATCTTCTCACCCATTTTATCAATAGCAAAAATACAAAGTATCCTACATTCTAACTTATAAAAGCTCTCGCTTCCAAATTAAAGTTGAAGTATTAGAAATCAATTCCTTTCTCTCACCCTTACTTCCATAATAACTCAACCAAGTTGCGGTTGTGGGGGTAAAACAGGCACAAGGCCTTGGGCGATCTTTTGGCCCCATTTCATCATGAGGCGCTGGAAATTGAGTTGAAAGTTCATTTGAAACTCTTGCTGGAACTCTTCCCCCACTTTTTTTACTGTGGTTCCCCAATAATGAATGAGGACCGCTTCAGGTTGGTAAAGAATTTTATAGCCACGCTCTTTCACACTCAGATTGAAGTCCACATCCTCAAAATTAGCAAGGATGTACCCTTCATCCATGCCTCCCACATCATTCCAGATCATCTTACTCGTCAAAAGACAGGCAGCAGTTACGGCAGGAACTTCCTCCAAATGGTTTGCCTCTTCAATCTCCATGGGATAACCAAAAAATCTATGATAAGGCCAGAAATGAGGCTGAGGTTTCTCTCTATATTCAAAGACAATGCCGCAGTGCTGAAGAGTTTCCTCTGGAAAAATAAGTTTTGCCCCTACAATTCCCACACCTTTTTCAAACACCTCTTTCATCTTATCCAGCCAGCCTGGGAAGGGAACGATATCGTTGTTGAGAAGACAAATCAAATTGTAGCGAGCCATTCTCACCCCTTGATTACAGCCCGCAGCAAATCCTTTATTACTTTTGTTGAGTGCAATTTTCACATTTCTCTTTTCCTCATTTAGCTTTTTTAAGTATTCGACAGTTCCATCAGTGCTCCCGTTATCTACAATAATAAGCTCATATCCTTCAGTAGTCTCTTCTAGCTTTTCCACACACTGCTTTGTGTAGGAAAGATTATTTCGCGTCAGCATCACTATAGAAACCTTCTTTTCCTTTCTTTTAGCCAATTCTTAAACCTCCTCTTCTATCCAAACGTCATTCTGCTTTCTTAAAAATTCACCTATAATTTAACACTCTTTCCCGCTATTCTCTCAGCAAATTTTTTCCGGGGTTTAATCAAAATCTTTCCTTTTCCAAAACACCAGGCTTATTTTACCAAATCTTAAATTGCCATACTCTACGTTAAAATGATACCCCATTAAATCATTTCAAGAGTTAGAAAAAAGTTAGCAACGAATCACTCATTATTCTGCTAAAATGTTCAAAAAGCTAAGTTGCTTTTTAAAAGAGAAAATTATGCTTGATTATTTAGGAATATTTAAAAAACTAAACGAAGAAGGAATTAAATACATAATTGTAGGAGGATTAGCAGTAAATTTTTACGGCATACCCCGAATGACTTACGATATTGATCTTCTCATAGACCTTGAAGTTAAAAATTTAAAAAGACTGATTACTCTCTTAAAAAGCTGGGGTTTCAAGCCGAAAGCCCCAGTTGACATTATGGACTTTCTGAAGGAAGGAAAAAGGGAAGAATGGTTAAAAGATAAAAAAATGAAAGCGTTTACTTTAATTAATCCTGAGTGGCCAATTTCTGAAATTGATATCATTATTAACACCCCAATTGACTATGAGAAAGCATCCAAACAAATTAACTATACTAAAGTAAAAGATGTAATTATTCCTTTGATTTCCCTGGAAGATCTTATAAAAATGAAAAAATCGTCTAACAGAGCTCAGGATAAAAGTGATGCTCGCCTCTTGGAAAAAATAAGAAGAGAAAAATGAAAAAAGAAAGTGGCTTCAGATATTCAGTAAGTATGAAAAAAATTAAGGAATATCAAAGTATACCATTAGAGAAACGCTTACTCTGGCTTTATCAGGGAAATATTTTAAGAAAATACTATCCTAAGAAATCCATCAAAATTCAAGAGAAGTTACGCAAAGGCGAGTGGTAGACAATAAATGTAAGCTCTGAGCTGTTAGCTGTTGGTTTTTAAAATTTAAAAAGCAATCCTAATGAATTTTCATTTCTAGACAATTTAAAAATTTTATATCTAGTGAAGAGCACCCTTCTAATTTATCTACTTTTAGAATTACTTTCTCCCAAACAGCCTGCCTATTTTTTCCAGAAGTGACTTCTCCAGTTTATAGAGGAAGTTATTTCTCCACAAATCTTTGCGGGCATGAATAACTACACTTCCATAATCAGCAAACTCACTTGAAGAGCCAAAGTGACACTTGCCGCACGTTTTGGGAAGATTTTTCTCTGTTACTTTTGAAGCTGCCTCCGTTTTAGGAAAGACATCGTGTGCTCCGTGGCAGTCCCAGCAGGCAGGAGCGTCAGGTGCTTTTCTTTTGTAAGCTCTCCCGTG
>JGI24020J35080_1000504_pt1 | contig 29441 bp, 30 predicted proteins | sample Deesub1362A_J573_FD_35080 | JGI IMG/M metagenome (IMG submission 35080) | reverse complement strand
CATCAAACTCGGGAATTTGCGAAACGCCAGGCACCGATAGGATCATCTGCCTGAGAAGCGATGCTGGTATTGGGGCGAAGGAGAGGATTTTTGGTTTCATTTTTTTGATAGTGTATCAACCATATATTTATGTTAGTTAAGTATGCTCAGTGTTTGTACCTTATAACAATAGAGAAGAATTTGCTTGAAACACTTTTCCCAGTAACTTCATAACCGAGTCTTGTCAGGAAATTTTCAAAATACACTATGAAAAAGTTGCTGTAGTTCAAATCTGAAATATGTGTAAAGGTTATCTCGTAGCTACCGTTCTTCTCATCTACAATGATGTTGCTGAACCACTTTGCTGCCTTTACATAGATTTCATCCAAGACTCTGACCAAGTCAAAAATCTGAGCTTTTTCAACATCCTTAAGAACAAATCTGACCATGGCATCTATAAAATCCTCCTCATAGAATTTTTCTGGTTCTTTTCTTATGAAATTTTCCAAGTTGCTCCTGGTTATAACAACACAGTCAAAATTTTCTATCAAACTCTCACGTGTAATTATCCGTCTAGCATTAAGATTCCTACGGTGAATTTCGTGAAGAAGTTTCAGTGCAACTTCCAGAACTCTTGTTTGAGTTCCATATTCCTCGGTAAGATCTCGAAGTATATTGTATGCCTCCTTTGATATGTACGTGCCTAACCTCACCTGTTTCTCCATGATTAATTGCGCTACATTCGCCCTCTTAAACTTTTCCATAACATTACATACAAATGCAGAAAATAACGTTAAATTTCACATATTTATTGATTAAGAATATTAACGTGTTGGTAGATAATTCTGGTGGTTAGTTGGTTAGTGTTGGTTGGCGTATTGAGGAGTGTATTGGGAGTATTGAGGAATGTTGAGGATGGTATTGAGGAGGTGCCAATATTGGATAAGAAACACCTGTTGGTAGTATTCCTGACATTATTGGCAGTAGCAGCCATGGGATGCACTCAGCAAGCTCCACAACCTCAGAAACCAGCAAAGGAAAGCATCAAAATCGGATTTACTGTGGCTCTATCTGGTCCGGGAGCTGGAGCAGGAACGGAGCAGTACAGAGCATATGAGGTATGGAGAGAGTGGGTGAACAGTAAGGGAGGAATTTATGTTCCAGAATACGGCAAAAAACTACCTGTAGAGTTTGTATATTATGACGATGCCTCCGAGCCTGCCAGAGCTAAAAGCCTCTATGAAAAGCTAATCCTCGAAGACAAAGTGGATTTGTTGCTGGCTCCTTGGGGAACGTTCATACATCTCAGCATTGTCCCAGTCATAGAGAAGTACAAGATTCCCGTCATAGGCAATACAGCTGGTGTAGATCTTGAGAAGATTAACGAGCTTGGAACGAAGTACATGTTTTTTACTTGGCCCACTCCCAAAACCTCTGCTTTGGCTTATACGATGTTCGTAGAGAGGTTCAAGGATGATGTGGATAAGATCGCCATACTCTATGTGCAGTCTGATTTCACGGTTGCCAACGCTAAATGGAATAAGAAGTTCATCGAGGATAGAGGTATTGCTAAAGTGGTGGTTTATGAGGGATACCCCTTTGGCACAAAGGATTTGAAGGGGCTGCTGTTGAAGGTTAAAGAGGCAAATCCAGATGTGGTAATAGTCCATTCATACCCTGCAGACGCAATTCTGGTTACTGCCCAGATGAAAGAGCTTAACATAAATCCGAAGATATTCATGCTTGGTGTTGGCGGGCAGATTCTTGCTTTCGAGCAGAAATTTGATGATACAACCAAGGAAGGGATATTGGCAATTAACAACTGGCATCCAGACTTCTATCCTGAGGCAAAGGAGCTGTACGACCTTTATATCGAAAAGTATGGGCATAATCCCCCATCCCACGCCCTTGGACTTGCGTGGCTGAGTGCCATAACTCTTCAGCAGGCAGTTGAGAAAGCGGGCTTGAATCCAGATGAGATTCAGAAAGTGTTGTCAAGCGAAACGTTTTCGACTCCTTTCGGGGAGGTGAAATTTGAAAATCAAGTGAACACCAAATCCCTCCTTGTTCTGGAGCAGTGGCAGAGTGGGGAGCTGAAGCCAGTTTACGTGCTGAAGGGCATCTATCCAAACCTCGTGCCAGCAGGATTGCCCGTTGCGGAACTGGAGTATCCGAAGCCCCAGTGGCCGCAGTGATTCTCCATGGACACTTCTATATTTTTTTATATTATCTTCTCCACATTTCAGCTAGGCCTGATATACACTCTGATATCTCTTGGATTCAACCTTCTGTACAGCTCTACCCGAATAATAAACGTAGCGTACGGCGAATTTTTGGCCCTGGGGAGTTATACCGCCTTTTGGCTCTACACGCTCTATTCGATACCTCCTCCTGCTACGATGTTAATCATCGCTATAATTCTGGCAGCCGTGAGTTATCCCCTCTACCTGCTTCTTTTCAAGCCCCTTCTGGAAACAAGAAATGTAGAGTACATAGAAGTCTGGGGAGTCATAATTACCTTCGGACTCTCAATAACACTTCAGGGACTGATGACACTTCTGTGGTCTGCCCAATCAAAGGCTTATTCGTACTTTGACAACGTTGTGGAAATTGGTACCATTACTGTTACATTCAACAGACTGATTGCGATGATCATTGCAGCATTCTTGGTTGTTCTGCTTTACCTCCTACTTTTCAGAACGGATTTCGGAGTTTCTATGAGAAGCGTCATCCAAGACCCAAATCTTGCTTCACTTTTGGGTTTGAACATCAATTCGATTTTTGCAATGGCATTCATTCTGTCCTCTGCAATTGCCGGTGTTTCTGGCGTGCTGATAAGCATGACTGTCGAAATCAGCCCATTTATGGGTGTCACCTACGTGATTCTTGCCTTCGTAATCACAGCCATTGGAGGGGTCGGAAATCCTATCGGCAGCTTGGCTGGTGGACTAATTCTAGGGTTGCTGGATGTGCTGATAGGTTATACTGTAGGCCCTGGACTCAACCTGTTTATTGTTTACTCGCTCCTTGTTGCAATACTTGTTGTAAGACCCAAAGGATTGCTGGGGAGGGGCTAAAGATGCTAGAAATCAGAAACGTTTCAAAGAGCTTTGGAGGGATAAAAGCCCTCAATAATGTATCCATTTCCATTGGAAAGGAGGAGGTAATCGGCCTTATCGGACCGAACGGCAGTGGAAAGACGACTCTCTTCAATATTGTGAGTGGGCTGCTAAAGCCAGATGGTGGAATCATTACTTTCAAAAACAGACGAATTGATGGAAGGAAGCCAGAGGAAATCTCACTTTATGGGATTTCCAGGACATTTCAGGAAATGAGGCTTGTTGAGACTCTCAGCATTCTTGAAAATACAGTAATTGCATCTCTGCCACGATTTGATATGGATTATGACTCAGCAATCAGTGCAGCAGCTAAAGCTCTGAAAATTGTCGGATTGAAAGATAAAGCCCATATTCCAGTCCTAAACTTGGGTGACGGAGAAAAAAGGCTGGTTGAACTGGCCAGAGCTATTGCTGGAGAGCCAGAACTAATAATGCTGGACGAAATTATGGCTGGACTGACGGAGAATGAGCAGAATAAGCTTGCAGAGTTGATAAACCACCTTAGAAGTGATATGGGAATTACTGTGTTCTGGATAGAGCACGTGTTGAGGGCCATGTTCAAACTCGTGGAGGTTGACAGGATAGTGGTGCTAAACTGGGGGAACAAGATCGCTGAAGGTATACCTGATGAAATTCTGAATAATACGGAGGTTGTAGAGGCATATCTCGGGAAGATTCGTGGTCTTGGAGGTGAAAGTTTTGCTTAGCGTTACATCCTGCAGCTATACCTCCAACTATCAGTTTATTGCCGAGGACAACTCACTTATAGCTATAATCGGTCCCAACGGAAGCGGGAAGTCTACATTTCTGAAAAACATATCTGGAGCGGTAAGACCGGCAATTTGCAGCGTGATAATAGATGGTGAAGATGTTTCCGAGTTAACAGCGCCCCAGATGATTAGAAGAGGTGTTGTACTAGTTCCAGAGGGTAAAGCCAATTTTCCAGAGATGACTGTGGAAGAAAACTTGAGGCTCGGGTTCCATATAGTAGGAATAACTGGAAAAAGAAGGCAGGAAATGCTTGAGGACATTTTCAGGCTGTTTCCTGTACTTAGAGATAGAAAAAATCAGGTAGCAAAAACGCTGAGTGGTGGAGAGCAGAGAATGCTTGCAATAGCAAGAGGGCTTGCTACAAATCCGAAAATCCTACTTCTGGATGAACCATCCCTCGGTTTGGCTCCGAAGGTAGTGGAAGCCATTTACTCCACGCTGATGGAGATAAAAGAGGCTGGGAGAACAGTCATAGTAGCAGAGCAGGGAATTTCAGCCATTCTGAACTTTAGAGAGCATTTTGACAAAGTGTATTTTGTCATGAACCACCAGTTTGTTTACAGCGGAAGCGTTGAGAATCTTGAAAAAATTGAGGAGGTAAGGAGGGTTTATTTTGGTGTTTGAAAATTTTGGCAAGAAAAATCAGGAGCACATCAAAGGGTTACTGCCGTACTTGATGGTACCGTTCATTATATTTTTAGCGTCACTGCCCCTTCCTCCATCCTATCAGCGCATAACGGTCCTGTTCCTCATCTACGCAGTCATGGCTTTAGCATGGGTTGTTGTTTTGAAGATGGGATACGTGTCGCTCGGTAGTGCTGCATTCTACGGAGCAGGAGCTTACTTTTTCACATACCTCATAAAGCTTGCCGACATTCCCTCCGGCATCCCCTATCTGATTGCGGTACTCATTGCTATACCATTCATCGCTCTAATTGCTGCTGTTGTTGGATATGTAACAATGAGACTAGCTGGGATCTTCTTCATCTTCTCCACATTCGCAGCATCCGAAGCATTGAGGCAAGTGTTCATGTATTCAGAGATCAATTACTCGGGCTTCGTGGGTAAGATTATCCCAAGCTCTCTTTCAGCGATGCAGGCAATTGGTGTCTTTTCTTTCCTGTTGGCAGTTGCCGGAATGCTGTTCTACGTAACGACGATTGACAGATACAGGGTAGTCATCGACTTCATTAGAGAAGATGAGGAGCTGGCAAGGGTTTTTGGCGTTGAAACACTGAAATACAAAATATTGTTTTTTACGGCAGGGTCCTCTCTTCAAGGAGTTACGGGATCATTTGCAGCTTGGTATCTTGCCTATATCGATCCAGATCTAGTTTTCAACCCCATGATTTCGATACAGGTCCTGGTTATCGGTTTGCTGGGAGGGACAACAAGTTTTCTCGGAGCCATTGCTGCAGCAGCGCTAATCGTTTTCCTTTCAGAGCAGCTCATAAGAATCGCTAGCCACATTTATCTAATAGTTCTTGGAATAAGCATCTTGCTCGTATCTAAATACATGAGAGAGGGGTTTTCAGGCTTTATTTCGGGTTTTGCTTCCAGAATTTGGAAATTTAACTATAGGAGGTGATGAGATGGGGAAGATTTTTGATTTGAGCCATACGCTGGTGGATGACGATCCAGCTGATCCAGAGGGATTCAGACCGAGGATAGTCTACAGAGCTCACCAGCAGGGTGCAGTGGAGATGAACAAGTTCTTTGACGTGGATTTCAATGATCTGGTCTACAGCCAAGGATTAGGATGGGCGGTTGAGGAGCTCCACATGATAACACATGCAGGAACCCATGTTGACGCTCCTTGGCACTATGCCCCGATTTCCGAGGGCAGAAGAGCGAGAACGATCGATGAAATTCCTCTGGAGTACTTTTACGGAGATGGGGTGGTTTTAGACTTCCGTGACAAGGGTCCGGGAGAGGCTATTACCGAGCAGGATGTCAGGGATGCTCTGAAGAGAATAAACTACCAGTTGAAGCCCGGAGACATAGTGCTGATCATGACAGGGTGGGATAAGAAGGTGGGAAGTCCTGAGTACTTCGACCATCCTGGACTCACGTATGATGCAGTTAAGTGGATAGTTGAGCAAGGGGTGAAGCTTATTGGAATAGATGCCTACAGTCTGGATCGCTCGTTTAGAGCCATGGCAGAGAGCTACAAGCAGACTGGAGATGGCAGACACATATGGCCTGCACATTTTATAGGGATTGAAAAGGAGTATCTGCACATAGAGAAACTGGCAAATCTTGACAAACTTCCTCGCCCCTACGGCTTCAAGGTAGCAGCATTCCCTATCAAAATCTACAGGGCAAGTGCTGGACCAGCAAGGGTTGTGGCCATATTTGAGGAGGTGGAATGAATGAGTGGTAAGGAGGATAAGATCATCATAACCTGTGCGGTTACAGGGTCGATTCATACTCCTACCATGTCTCCTTACTTGCCCATAACTCCTGAGCAGATTGTGGAAGAGGCAGTCAGAGCAGCAGAAGCAGGAGCTGCAGTTGTCCACGTTCATGCCAGAGACCCCAAAACGGGAATGCCAACAGCCAATGTGGAAATATTTAGAGAAATTCTCTCAGCCATAAAAGAAAGGAGCGACGTGATTATATGTCCTACTACTGGCGGAGGAATAGGGATGAGTGTTGAGGAGCGAATTAGGGTTGTGCCTGAACTCAAGCCCGAAATGGCATCATTCAACATGGGCTCCATGAATTTCTCACTCCATCACATGCTCAGAAAATATAAGGAGTTCAAGTACGAGTGGGAAAGAGAATATCTGGAAATGTCTAGAGATTTCATTTTCAGGAACACGTTCAAGGATCTAGAAACAGTAGCCAAAGTTTTCTACGAAAATGAGACCAAACCGGAGCTTGAGTGTTATGATGTCGGCCACATATACAATGCAGCATTCTTAGTTCAAACCGGCGTCATAAAGATGCCAATCCACATGCAGTTTGTGCACGGGATCCTTGGTGGGATTGGAACTGATATAGACGATTTAATTCACATGAAACGGACGGCTGACAGGCTTTTCGGAGATAACTATACTTGGTCAGTTATTGGGGCAGGAAGACACGAGTTCAGGCTTTGTACAGTAGGGGCAATAATGGGTGGACATGTCCGGGTGGGCATGGAGGACAACCTGTATCTCGAAAAGGGAAGACTTGCCAAGAGCAATGTGGAGCTTGTTGAGAAGATGGTAAGAATCGCCAGAGAACTGGGCAGGGAACCAGCCACTCCAGATGAGGCCAGAAGGATTCTAGGTCTTAAGGGGAAAGACAAAGTGAATTTCTGAAGATGTAGCAACTCTTAAAAAATTAAATTAATTTATTTAATTTTTGGCTTTTTATCCTGCCAAGGACTCATATCCTGAAACGCCTTTGAAACTTTCAGCACCCCAGCATCGTCGAATCTCCTACCAATAACCTGCATTCCTACTGGCAACTTCTCTTTCGTAAAACCTGCAGGCAGAGAAGCGGCTGGCTGACCGGTGAAGTTGAAGGGGTACGTGAAGGGCATCCATCCCAGTGGCGTGACTGCTTCACCTGCAATCTCTGACACTCCAATATTTCCAAGCTGGAAAGGTGGGACGGCAGTGGTTGGGGTTATCAGGAAGTCGTAGTTGCTGAATATCTCCCTTAACCCCTTCCACAGCTCTTCCTTCCTTGCTTCTACACCTATGTACTCTCTGTAGGTCAGCGAACCCACCAGCTCCATGAAAGGCAAGAGGAGCGGGTAAGCGATTTGTTTCCACTCTTCGAATTTATCTCCCATAAATGTGGCTACTTCCAGCACAACCTTTGTCACAAGCTCTGATTCAAGGCTTGGAAGGCTGACATCCACTTCCTCTACCTCTGCTCCAGCTTTTTCAAGCTTGAAGGCAGCACTTCTGACGATTTCCTCAACTTCTGGGTCTACAGTAGCATAGCCCAGATTGGGCGAGAAAGCAATGCGTACGCCCTCTATACCCTCATCAATAATTTTGCTGTAGCTTATCTTCTCATCAGGGAGGGAGTATTTGTCCTTGTCGTCTCTGCCCGCTATGATATCCATAAAAAGAGCAGTATCCTCAACGTATCTTGTAAGAACACCTTCTGAGTTCAGACCGACAAATATTGGAAAGGATGGATAGCACGGCACCCTTCCATAGCTTGGTTTCAGACCATACAGTCCGCAAAACGCTGCAGGGATTCTTATGCTGCCCCCTCCGTCATTTCCAGTTGCAACAGGTATCATGCCTGCTGCTACAGCAGCGGCGCTACCTCCGCTGGAACCTCCAGGAGTTCTGCTCAAATCCCAGGGGTTTTTCGTCTCTCCAAAAAGGGTGTTGTCTGTTATAGGTAGCAAGGCAAGTTCAGGTATGTTGGTTTTCCCGACTACTATCGCTCCAGCTCTCTTCAGCCTTTCCACAATCACTGCATCCTCTTTTGGCACGTAATTCTCGTATAGCTTTGAGCCGTAAGTTGTCCTGATTCCCTTTGTGTCCACATTGTCTTTGACGGCAACGGGCAATCCGTATAATGGTTTGCCATCACTTTCACCCTTCTCAAGCTCTTTCGCTTCTCTGACTGCATTCTCGTTAAGGGTGACAAATGCGTTTATCTCTGGGTTCAGCTCCTTTATCCTTTCCAGAAAAGCCTCCACAACTTCTACAGGTTTCAGCTCTTCACTTCTGATTTTTTCAAGGAGTTCTGCTGTGCTCAACCACCAAAGCTGCATAAAGTCAGTAGGAATTATAATATTTAAGGATTGATGATGAATTTTGCAGGCTTGCCATACTCATGCATGCTCACTCCATTATATACAATGTGTACGCATAATATAATGACAAGCTATTTGAATTTGCTCACGATTAATCATTAGCGAGGGGATTCTATGGGTATTGGCTGGAGTGGAAAAACCCTTTTACAGATGCTTGAAGAATCTGAACAGCTTTTCAGGGAAACAGGACATTATTACGGTATGAAGGAACTTGAGCTTAAAGAGGAGAACCCCTTCAGATGGATGCAAGCCTATGCAAAGATAAGGGGAGCTCTTGTGACTGCGAGGGAGGTTGCAATTCACATCTCGGCATCTCCTATTGTCAGGAGCATTGGTGAACTGGCTTTTGTCCTCTACACTCCTGAGGGAGATGCAATTGCCCATTCCACTGGAATTCTCGTCCATGTGCACACCATGAGTGAGGATATAAAATTCATGATACGAAGCGGGTATGAAGAGGATCCTGGCATAAGAGAGGGGGATATCTTCACGTGTAATGACCCATCCCTTGGCAATGTTCACACCACCGATGTCCACACACTCATCCCGGTCTTTTACGAGGGGGAGCTCATCGCCTGGGTTGGGGGAGTTACCCATGAAATCGATATTGGCGGCGTTGTTCCGGGACACGATATAACCGCTTCGACTTCAAGATTCGAGGATGGATTTTATGTCACAGCGGAGAAAACTGGCGAGAACGATGTCCCAAGGAGAGACTGGAGAATAAGGGCTCAAAGGGGAACAAGAGCCCCACTGTATTTTGATCTGGATGAAAAGTGCAGAGTGGCTGGTGTGTATATGATAAAGCGATTTCTGCTGAGATTTATTGAGGAGGAGGGCATAGATTATTACAAGAAGTTCGTGAGAGAAGTGATAGAACAGGGCAGAAGGGATTTGATTGCAAGGGTAAGGGAGAGGCTAGTTCCGGGGAGATACAGAGCAGCTTCATTCATGGACACTCCATTCTCTAACGAAGCATGGCAACCCACTGCAAGAATGGATCACATAGCCCACCTCCCGGTGGAGATTACCGTAAGCGGTGAAGGAAAGCTCAGGCTGAGCATGGATGGTGCTTCTGCTCCAGTTCCATTCCCTTGGAACTGTAGCGTGGCTGCCATGCAGGGCGGGCTGTGGGTTCAGCTCACCCAGCTTTTAGTCCACAATGCTATAGTGAACGACGGCTCCTACTATGCTGTCGAGCACGAATTCCCGACAGGAACGTGGTGCAATCCCGAAAACCCACTGCTTTCATACCAGTGTCCCTGGTACTACTTAATCCCATCCTATACGGGGATGCAGAGGTGCCTTTCTCGAGGCTTTCTGGCCAGAGGGTACTGGGAGGAAGTGGTTTCTGGCTATGGGATGACAGGTGATGCAACCCAGGGTGGTGGACTGCTGAGCGGTAAGGTTCCGGGTGAGATGGAAGACTTCTACTTCCCCGTTGCCACCTTTGAAATAAGCTGCACCGGCTTGGGAGCCTCAGCAGTAAAGGATGGGCTCGACCACGGTTACGCCATGTGGAATCCAGAGGGGGATATGGGAGATGCTGAGGACTGGGAGAGGATTGAGAGGGGCTTCAGATTTCTGGGAAGGCGGCTGATGCCCAACTCCGCTGGCTACGGGAAGTACAGAGGTGGAACCGGATGGGAGATATTAAGAGTGCTCTTCGGAACAAAGGGCAGCCAGCTCTACTCTCTGAGGGACGGCTACGCCTTTTTCGGCTCAGGCCTATGTGGAGGCTACCCGCCTGGAACAGGATTCAGGCTGCTTGTGCATAACACGGATTTTGAGGAAAGGATAGCTAGAAAGGAGCCATACCCCCTTGGAGATGGCGATCCAGAGAATTCGGAGCTGGAGAAGCTGATAAAGGGGGACGTTATACGGTTGAACTACTCCACCGTCTATCCAAGGGTTTTTGGAGAGGGAGATTTATTCCACTATTTCATCTCTGGTGGTCCGGGCTTCGGAGATCCGCTGGATAGGAGTTACGAGCTCTGCGAGAAGGATGCAAATGATGGAGTTTATACTCCCGATATTCTGGAGAGAGTCTATGGAGTGGTTGTGGAAAAGCGTGGCGACAAGTGGGTTGTCAATGTGGAGGAGTCGGAGAAGAAAAGGGAGGAGATACGGAAGAGGAGAGCAGAGCGATCCATGAGCTTTCAGGAGTTCTGGGAATACGAAAGAAAGAAGATTACCGAAGGAGAGCTGAAGGAGCACGTTAAGAGGATGTACAGAGAGAGTCTGAGCCTTTCAAAGAGCTGGGCGTCGGAATTCAGGAAGTTCTGGAAACTGCCGGAGGACTTCATGATCTAGGGGGTGGTCTGAATGGTGAGGTTTGACATTCTGGCTGTTGATACGGGCGGAACCATGACAGACACGTTCCTGATTGATAGAGATGGCGGTTTTCTTATCGGAAAAGCCCAGACAACCCCTGAAAGAGAGTATGAAGGGATACTGAACTCGCTAGACGATGCATTGCGGCATTCAAAGGTGGATGTGGATGTTGGAGAGGTTATAGGTCAGATAAGAGCCTTTGTTTATACTGGAACCATCATGCTCAACAGAATTGTTGAGAGGAAAGGGCTGTATCCAATAGGCGTTATCACCACAGCAGGATTTGAAGATACACTGCGATTTGGAAGGGGGAAGCAAAGCTGGGTTGAGCTGCCGTACAGCGAAAGGCTCCATGCCGTCAGCCACTTCTATCCTGACCCCATTGTTGAGAGGGAATACGTGGTTGGTGTGAGGGAGAGAGTCCTTCCAACCGGATACGAGATGATTCCTCTTTACGAGGAAGAGGTAAGGAGTGCTGTGGAATATCTGCTGGACAAAGGCGTCAAGGCCATTGCGGTCTGTCTGCTCTTTTCCTTCGCAAACCCGGAGCATGAGGTGATGGTAGAGAAGATAGCCAGAGAGGTTATGGCAGAGAAGGGCAGGGAAGTGCCAGTTTTCCTTTCTCACAGAATCAATCCGTTGCTGGGTGAGCTTGGCAGAATGAATACTACAATCCTCCAGATTTACGCTGCAGAACCTTCAAGGCAGCAACTCAAAATGATGGACGAGGTCTTTAAGGATAAGGGAATGAAGGCTCCGCTGAGGATTCTGACATCTTATGGCACCACTGTCTCTCCCGACCACGAGAAGCTCATTATGACCGTTACATCCGGCCCTACAGGCGGGTTGCTGGGCTCAAAATATCTTGGCAGCGCTTACGGATTCGATTACATTGTTGGAACCGACATTGGTGGCACAAGCTTCGATGTGGGACTCATTACAGCAGGCCAGTATGTGCTAAAGATGGAGTCCACCATAAACAGATTCCTTGTCAACATTCCGATGATTGCCCTCGACTCCATTGGGGCTGGAACAGGAAGTTATGTGCGCCTCGATCCAGCAACGAAGAGGGTTCAGATAGGGCCTGACAGCGCGTCCTTCAGAGTTGGAGTTTCTTGGAGAGAGGGAGGAGTTGAAACAGTCACAATCAACGATGCCCTGCTGGTGCTGGGTTATCTTGATCCGGACTACTTCCTTGGCGGTGATTTGAAGTTGGATAAAAAGAGGGCTGAGGAGCTTTTTGAGGAGCAGATTTCAAGGCCGCTTAACGTAGATCTTCATGAGGCTGCTGAGGGTTGTGTTGAGCTGGTAAGCTTAGATATGAGGATGTACCTTAATGCCATGATAGTTGGAACCGGACACGCTCCAGAAAACTACCATCTGATAAGCTATGGTGGCGGAGGGCCAATTCTGACTGCCAGATACACCTCTGGGCTGAACTTCAGGGGAATCCTTGTTCCATCTTGGGCTGCAGCCTTCTCAGCATTCGGAGCGGCAACAGCAGATTACGGAATAAGGCATGACCTTTCAACAGAGCTCTACATAGCTCCAGATGGCAGCATGAACGAACTCGTATCCCTCATGCTGAATCAGGGGTGGGAGGAGCTAAGAAAGATGATGGAAATCGAGCTGAAGGGTGAGAGAATAGAGCCTGAAGATGTCTTGTTCAAGCCTGCAGTGAGAATGATGTACTTCGGGATGCTGGATGACCTGGAGGTGCCAGTTCTTGAATTCCCGATTGATGCTGAGGGTGTGGCTGCAATAGTTGACTCGTATGAGGAGATGTTTGAGAAGATATATGCAAGGGGTGCCAAGAGTCCGGAGGCCGGATACCTGATCACCAGGATAATTCTCTCCTGCGTCTATCCAACAGCCAAGCCAAAACTGCCTGAAGAGGAAAAATCGTCTGAAGAGCCACCTGAAGAAGCCTACAAGAAGGAGAGGGAGATGTACTATTCAGGAAAGTGGCATGAAGCCAATGTTTTTGAAATGGATTTGCTGAAGGCGGGGAATGTGATCGAAGGTGCCGCGATAATTGAAGCTCCTTCAACCACCTTCGTCGTTCCTCCAGGGTACACAGCCTATCTTGACACCCACAGAGTTTTCTGGTTGCGTTCTGACTCAAACGGGAGGTGATGATTGTGGAGAATGAAGAACTCATCAAGAACCTTATAGATGGGAAATTAACTCACGAGGAGCTTTACAGAATAATAAGCGGTGATAAGGACCCGGGGAGATTCAAGCTGATGCTAAAGGTTCTTCAGGAAAGGGTTGGCTGGGATGAGAAGATCATTCTTCCAGTATCTGACAGGCTTTTCATCGTTTGCAAGGACGGGAAACCGGTGGTTAAGTGTTCATGTGGCTTCGAATTTGGAGATTACAGAGAGAACTGGAAGTTGAAAGCTAGGATTTATGTCAGGGATAATGAGGAGGCAATGAAAGAGATCTACAAGGAATATCTTGGTGCAAACCCTGAATGGACTGAGCTCAGGGAGTACTACTGCCCCAGATGCTATGCTCTGCTGGAGGTTGAAGCAGTTCCTGCCGGCTATCCAGTCATCTTTGATTTTCTGCCGGACATCAAGACCTTTTATCAGGAATGGCTGGGTGAAGAGCTGCCATGCGAGGATCTGGAGTTCAAGGACTTGAGCTGGGAATATCTATCTAAGATCATAGGTGGGAGAGGAGATTGATACTGAGTTGGTTTAGCTCCGAGCTTTGAGCTCTTATTATTTTTATTTCGAGATATTGCAGTTGAATCCATCGAGGGTAAAATGTTTTAACTTATCTGACAATTCAGTGTAATGGGTTTGGGATTTCTTAAAAAGAAGAAAAATGAGGTAATTACTCTCGAAGAAGCGAAAATAAGGGTTTTAAATGAGATTGAAGCAGCTGAAAAAGATCTTGAAGTCTTTGTTTCTAAAAAACGTCCAGAATTGGAAAATGCAGTTGGGAACCTTGTATATCTGCTTGAAAATTTTGATTCCAAAGAATTACATCCGAGGCTTAAAAATCCAGCACAGAATTTTGTTTCAGTAATGCTGAACCTATGGAGGGATGTCGGCGATTTAAGCGGTGCTACGCTTTTTGATGAAGTGTCAAAAAGGCTGGAGAAGGTAGCTGTCATGAAAGTTAAGCACTTCAGGATACTTTTTGGAGTGAACCCACCGGAAATTGACCAGATTGATGAGTGTTTGAGAGATATTGCGAGCATTATCGGAGCTGTTGAGGCCAGGAAGAAAGAGCTGAAGTTTGATGATTTAAGGGGGACGCTGAGACTAATTGAGAGGCTAAAAGAACTTGTGAAGGAAAGAGGGACTATAGCAATGAGATCAAAGGAAATAATTTCGCAGATTGAGAGTTTGAAGCTAGAAGAGGAAAAGGATAAAAGCGAATCAGAGGAGGACGAGCACCTCACCAACCTTAAATGGGAGGAGGAGCGAATAGATGCAGAAATCCGTAAAAAAGAGGCTGAACTTCATAGGAAGATTGCATATGCCAGAAAACCCCTTAAGATGTACGCCCACATGGTGGGTAGCAGAATAAACTTAGATTCGCACCATTTTCTGGATAATAGGGATGAAATTAGATCGCTGGCATCTGGGGCAGTTTCTGAAATTCTGAAAGGTAATATAAAGCTAAAAGAGAAGAAACTGGAGGCAGTCATCGACTCCCTGAACGAAATAGCAAGTGGGAAATTGAAGAAAGAGCTTGAGACAATTAAAGAGCTGAAGAAGCAACTTGCAGACATCAGGAGCGAAATGAAGAAAGTTCGAACAGTAGATAACGGTAATCAGACCGCAAAAAGGCAGAAAGCCCTCAGGAAGAAACTCATGTCAATGGATGAAATGAAAAGAAGTGTTGACAGGGAACTGATGGAAATCAAGGAAGTGCTGGAAAACAGGCTATCTGAACTCTTGGAGAAGTCTGTGAAGCTGTCAATATGAGCTGGTAAGAGATGTAAAGTGTAATAGGTCATAAATAGCCCCGAAAATATAGGTAAGGCGGACCCGCCGGGATTTGAACCCGGGATCCCCGGCTTAGAAGGCCGGTGCTTTATCCATGCTAAGCCACGGGCCCAGCGAGATTATACAGATTGCCAGCATCATCAGAGGGCAGTGTGGTGTTTATGAAGTTTATGGTGCATGTAGTAATGTTGCGTTCTTATCCTTTCCATCCTGCCGTTCCTCCGTTCCTGAGCTTCACCTCTAGGTCAGAGTTTATCCGGCAGCTGGCAATCACGAAACCCTGAAAAATAGTAAGTGAGCCTTAAAAGTATGGGGGTTAAAGATGAGATAGACCCGATAGACCTCTCCTGAGTTCAATAAGCAAAATCCACTACAATAAAGCTTAAAGAGATAAACAGCCTATTGGTGAAATGTATCGAATTTTTATTGAACCCGGTATCGACGAGGAGAAGATCCTCAAGGCACTCAAAGTGCTTCCAGGATATTTTAAATTCGAATTTAAGGACTGGTCGGATCTGGATTACTCAGTATATGAAGAGGGAGACTGGAAGGGTTTCATAATGCCCTCAAAAGAGGGGGACATAGCCATATTCGACGGAATAAAACACGAAGCCAGATTTGGAGGGGGAACCATTTCCAACAGATGTGGCATAGTCGTCTTCGGAGGAGAAAGCATTTTTGAGCTTGGTTTGAGAATCTGGCATGAATTGCTCCATGCTAAGGGGATGCCAGCAGATAGTATGCTTGGCAATCTGGAATTTATAGGATGGATGGATGCTGCTCAGAAATTATCATTCACTGTGAGCAGAATCCTCAGAAAGAATAAGCTGGCCCACAGCAGCAAGTGGCAGGTGCTATATTATCACTTCTTGACTCAGAAATTACTGGAAGGTGATTAAACAGGAAGTCAGGATATTAAAGCCATAAAATAGCCAAGCTAATTCTTCACATTAATCCCGTATATATTCCTGTATCAACCCCCGAACCTTCTCAAAGTCGTCAGAATTATCGAAGTAAAGCTCCCGAAGCTTTCCCCCTTCTAATCTAATCACAAGCTTTTCTTCGTCATATTCTACTTTCTTGACTTCTTTGAGATCAACGCTTTTTCCCACAGTGAATATTCTGCCTCCATCTTCCCAGTAAACTCTGGGCTTTCTAAGTAGGAGGCTGGCCAGGAAGAGGTATGCGAGTATGAATGCTCCAAGAGCAAACTTCCCCCTGTCGGGATCAACTGAGACCTTCCAGATTCCGGCAGCAAGTCCGGGGATAAGGATGAATGAAAGAAGCAGCATGTACTTTCGCCTTGCAACCGGATTTCTGTAGGGGCGATAGCTCCAGATCACGTTCCAGCCCTCCAATCACTTAAGTACCTCTTCTGCTCCTCTGTCAGAGCGTCTATCTTTATACCCATCGCTTCCAGCTTCAGCCTTGCAACCATTCTGTCTAGCTCGTCTGGCAGTCTGTAAACACTGTTTTCCAGCTTTTCGTGATTTTCAGCTATATATTTCACTGCCAGCGCCTGATCGGCGAAGCTCATATCCATAACTTCTACAGGATGCCCGTCTCCGGCAACGAGATTCACCAATCTTCCTTCTGCCAGCAGATAAAGCCTTTTATCTCCCAGATCGTACTCTATGACATTATTTCTTATCTCTCTCTTATTTCTGGCAATCCTTTCAAGCTCCTCAACATCTATTTCCACATTGAAGTGCCCGGAATTGGCCAGAATTGCGCCATCCTTCATTAGCCTGAAGTGTTCTGCCCTTATGACATCCCTGTTGCCAGTGGCTGTAACAAAGATATCTCCCAATTTAGCTGCTTCTTCCATGGACACCACATCAAACCCATCCATTACCGCTTCCAGAGCTCTTATTTCATCAACTTCTGTGACGATCACCCTGGCTCCAAGTCCTCTTGCCCTCATGGCAATTCCCCTGCCGCACCATCCGTAGCCTGCAACAACAACAGTTTTGCCTGCCACCAGAAGATTTGTAGCCCTCATTATTCCATCCCAGGTGGATTGCCCAGTGCCGTAGCGGTTATCGAAAAGAAACTTGGTATAGGCATCGTTTACGGCTATAACAGGGAATTTCAAAACACCTTCCTTTTCCATGGCTCTGAGCCTGATAATCCCGGTTGTTGTCTCCTCGCTGGCTCCCCATATTCTGTCCGCCAGCTCGCTCCTCTCACCATGAAGGAGGAAGATGAGGTCAGCACCATCGTCAATTACAATGTCTGGCTTAATGTCCAGCACGTTGTTGAGGGCTTTGTAATATTCCTCCCTGTCCACACCTCTTCTGGCAAAACAGGCAATTCCCATGTCCCGAAGAGCTTCAGCAACGTCATCCTGAGTTGATAGGGGGTTACATCCGGTGATGGCTACCTCTGCACCACCATCTATGAGAGTTTTAACCAGAACTGCCGTTTTTGCCTCAACATGCAGAGCCATGCCAACTTTTACACCCTCCAGTGGCCTCTCTTTTTTGAATGTCTCTCTTATCTTCTCGAGAACCTTCATGTGCTTCTCTGCCCACTGAATCTTTGCATAGCCTGAGTCTTTATCGTGCATACCTTGTCATCACTTGAGGGTTATTTAACTTCATCGTGCTGGCTGATTTTGGTTCACACCAACCACTCAAAGCCATCGTGAAGTTTAACTACAATGGGGAGTAGCAGCATGTATGAAGGAGTGCCTGAAAATTATTCATGATAGGGTTTCTATAAGAAGTTTCAAGCCCGACGCAATCAATGATGAACTTCTGACAGAAATTCTTAAAGCAGGGAATGCTGCCCCCTCCGCCGGAAATCTCCAGGCGAGGGACTTTGTGGTGGTGAGAAGTGAGGAGAAGAAGCTTCAGCTGGCCAAAGCAGCTTTGAACCAAATGTTCATCGCTGAGGCTCCAGTTGTGGTTGTTGTATGTGCTAACTATCCTAGGAGCATGAGAGTGTACGGAGAGAGGGGCAGACTTTATGCAGAGCAGGACGCAACAGCAGCAGTTCAGAACATGCTCCTAGCAGCACACGCGTTAGGACTTGGAAGCGTCTGGGTGGGGGCTTTTGTTGAGCCCGAAGTCTCTAAGATACTATCGCTGCCAGATTATGTGAGGCCCCTTGCAATTCTCCCTATCGGATATCCTGCTGAGTCGCCGAGGCCGAGAAGAAGGTATCCTATAGAAGAACTCACTCATTATGAGAGTTGGTAATAAAAGTAATAGAGTAATTACGCTTCTGACAGATTTCGGCGACTTCTACCCGGGAGTGATGAAAGGAGTCATGCTCAGCCTGACCGATGCCACAATCGTTGACATCTCTCATTCCATAGAACCACAGAACGTGATGCAGGGTGCTTTTTTACTTTACCATTCTTACAGATTTTTCAGGAACTTCGGGAAAGCTGTTCACGTTGCTGTAGTCGATCCAGGTGTTGGAACTAGCAGAAAAGCTCTGGTGATTGGGGCTGGGGAGCATGTATTTGTGGGGCCTGACAACGGAATACTCTACCCATCAGCCAGCAGGGAGGGAATTGAGAGTGTATGGATAATTGATGAATCAAAAACATCTGCTTTCACCAGAGAACTCTCCAGTACTTTCCACGGCAGAGATGTTTTCGCTCCTACTGCAGCTTTTGCTGTAGAGGAGAGAATTGAGGAGGTCGCTACACCATATAATGGCGAGATTCAGAAGATTGACCTCTTTAAGGTAAATGTAGCAGATTCTGATGAAATTGAGGCTGAAGTCATTTTTGTGGACAGATTCGGTAACCTAATCACTAACATCAAAAGAGAAGTGGTGGAAGAGCTGGATGCAAAAGCTTTTTACATTTCCGGAACAGAATTTCCCTTGGTGGCGAGCTACAGTGACGTCGAACTCGGGCACCCTCTTGCCATTATCGGAAGTTTTGGCACTCTTGAGCTTAGCGTTAGGAATGGTAGTGCTTCGCAGCTATTTGGTGTGTCATCAGGAAAGATAAAACTGGGGTGGAGGTAGTGTTTTCTGATAGAATTCTTGCCAAGATGGCGGAAGCCCTTAACAAGCATTTGCCAAAAAAGAGCAGAAACCTTGAAGAGATGCTTAAGGAAGAGTTCCCAACCATCAGGGCGAGGGATGGTGAGGAGTATCTGATAGAAAGAGATGAGCTGGAGTTCATAGCCGAGTATGTGGAAGAATTTGACAGAAAAAACTTCAGCATCCCAATAATACTGGAAATGGTTGGCATTGGAAGCGAAACTGTTGTAATCGTCAGGAACAAGCTCCATGCTGAGTTCATACGTAAAGCTTTCGGCTTTGACAGGCGGGGAAAGGAAGGGCTGATGCTCTATACATACGAAATGCGGGAAGTGCGAAGGAGGCTCAGAACAGCAACGCAGGTCATGTTTAGAGTTGTGGAATGATGTAGGGATGATGTGGTATAAATCCAAACAGGGGTGGTATTCTGGATATTGAAGAAATTCTCCGAACAGCCCTCAAACTTGAGGAGAAAGCAATAGAATTCTATTCAAATATGGCAAAGAAGAGCGATGATCCCGAGGTAAAGGAATTGCTTGAACTGCTGATTTCTCAGGAAGAAGAACATAAGAAACTGATTTCTGACAGACTTAAGGCCATTGAATTCCTGAAAAAGCGGTAGGAATCAGGTAGAGGGTTAGCAGGGCAAGAAGGACAAGTATGGTGGTTGTGAAGACTTTTCTGGTAAGTTTCCCCTTCTCAAAAGCTCCTGCTATTGCTTTTGTATAGTAAACAACGGAAGATGTGAATACTGTTAGAGTTATAAACTTCAGCAGGACAGGCGTTGCTGCTAGCAAGTTTCCCATGAAATACTCCCAGCTTTTCAGGGTGTAGTAGAAGACTGCCACGAACTCAATGACAATAGCAGCGGCCTGAAGCGCTGAAGTTCTTTTCTGTATTTCCACATTCTGAGCGGAAGCTTGACTGAGGCTTTTCTGAATTTCTGCGAACTCCCTGTTCCGAATCACATCTAGCCTGATTTTAACTAGGTTGAGGACGTCCCTCACCCCCTCGACGGTCTGGGAAATACTCGATTCCACATATCTCAAATAGCTCAACCTGTCCTGAAGACTCTGTAACTCCAGATTTACAGATTTTATTTGGGGGAAATAGAGTCTTGCCACATATTCTGCTTTGTTTAAGGACTCCAATATCTCTTCATTGTGATCTCTAAAACGAACAAGCTTGGTGAACAGATCCGCCTGAATTGATGAAAGCTCTGATACCACAGCTTCTAGATCAGGTATTGAATCGCTGGATTTTACATGGGCAGATAACTCTGTCACTCTCCTTGTCACAACCTTTTCCTTGTTGTTGAGTTCTTTTGCAACAGTTTCATTATTACTTATTAGCAGAAATGCTCTTGCCAGATGGATGTCAAAAACTGGAAATGCGGAGTAAAAGAAATCCTCATCAAACTGGCAGATTACATAAATTGTGTTCTTTGAGAATTTTATCTTTCCTAGGGTAAAATCCTCATAAACTTTGTAACCTTCAGCTTCAGGAATTTCAACCCTTTCATCAAAAATAATCACTGTTTTCTTGAGCACGTCAGTTTCTGGCAGATCAACATCTGCTGCGGCAATGAACTCGATCCCACCCATCTTACCGATTATCCCGTACTCTGATCTTGCCAGTATCTCAACATCTTCTAGTCTCTCCATGGTAATCTTGAAATCCTTTACCCTGTCTCCGAGAATCTCAGAATAGTCCCTCCCGGAGGGGAAGTAGATGTATTCTATTTTCACAGATAAAAGCTGATTTAAACAAAGATAAGTTTTACCGATTTGGCGTGATTCGACTGAATTTGCAAAATCAGTAATCGGCCAAATTAAAACCAGCACTCCGATAAGGTTAAAAGAAGTTCATCCCACGTTTAATTATGAGTTCGAAGCTGGAAAATCTTTACTGTGCCAGATGCGGCAGTGAGTTTGACATAAATATCAGGCGAACCACGGGTTACAGCGGGCCGTTACACCTTCCAAACCTCTTCTGCCCCTTCTGCGGTACTAGGAGAGTTACGAAAAAGCAAGGCATGTTCTTCAAAATAGAGCTTTGAAAGCTTAGTTATGAGTGCCGAAGAGCTGATAATTCGCAGAATTAAGGAGAAGGGTCCGATAACTTTCAGAGAGTTCATGGAAGAGGCGCTTTACGGGAAGAGGGGATACTATACAACCATGTCTGTGTTTGAAGAGGATTACATAACTGCTTCCCGATTCGCAGACGTTTTTGGAGAAGCTCTGAGCATCGCTATTGCAGACATGCTTGAAAAGTGTGGTGGAGATACGGTTGTAGAATTTGGTGCTGGAGATGGCAGAATTGCATATGAAATTGCCAGAAGGCTTGATGCTCACTACATTGCAGTAGATAGAAGCGAGAAAATGCGAAGGAGGGCTAAAGAGAGGTTGAGAAAGCTGGATAATGCTGAGGTTGTGGAGGCGTTTGATGGGAAAGTGAGGGGGGTTATTTTCTCTAATGAATTCTTTGATGCTCTGCCTTTTCACTTGGTTGTGAAATTGAAATCCAGTTTTAGAGAGGTTTACGTTGACTACAGTGAAAATAGAGGCTTTGTGGAAGTTCTTGGTGAACTCTCCACTAATGAGCTTGAAAATTACTTCAGACGTCTTGGAGTTGAACTTGATGAGGGTTTTAGAGCAGAGGTCTGCCTTGATGCTGTAAAATACCTCAGGAAGTTCTCTGAGATTCTAGATAAAGGTTACGTCCTGACGATTGACTATGGATTTCCTTCGGAGATGCTTTATGTAGGTGAGAGGAGAGATGGGACTCTGGTTTGCTATTCGAAGAATGCGGTGAGCTACAATCCGTACGAGGACGTTGGAAGGAAGGATATAACCCACCACGTGAACTTCTCAGCTCTCATGGAATTCGGCAGAGATTTTGGCTTGGAAACAGTTGGCTTCACCAATCAGCTCTACTTCCTTTTGAGCACTCTGGAATGTAGGGATGATCTGATTGCTGACTTCGAAACTGCATCAAAATTCAAGTATCTTGCCTTCAGAATGGGAGGCTTCAAGGTTCTGGTGCAGGGGAAGGGAGTTGAAACATCTGGACTGAGATGCCTGAAGTATGTCCCGAGATTCGGATTCTGGAGTAAGTATGGGAGTGAGTACGATCTAGAAATGGAGTCAGACCTAACAAGATCACAGGGTCTTGAGAGCCTCAAGTAAAAGCTCAGGATCGTATCGCTTCATTATAATCCTCGTTCTTCCTTTTCTGCCTGTTGGAGCATATATGAGGTCTATTAGCCTCAGATTCTCCAGTTTCTCCACCATCTCGTAAAATTTTGTGTAGCCGAGTTTGTGCTTTCCAGAAAGTAGCTCGTAAAGTTCTCCTGTTTGTAGATCATCACTTCTATATATGATCTCCAGCAGTTCTCTCTCAAATTCGTTCAAAGCACCGATGCTTTTTTTCAGATATATGATTCTGCTCTTTCCACAAACATTCTCCACATCCTGAACTTCCAACTTTCTGCTTCCTCTTCTCTCCGCTTCTATCCCCGAAAGCTTGAGCAGGTAGATGCCCAATCGCAAATCACCACTCTCATTTGTGAGGTCCACTATTTTCTGAAAGGCTTCTTCTGTGACTACACCTGGATAAAATCCCAACTCGATTCTCTTCCGCAGAATGTCTTCAATTTCATCTCTGCCGTAGAGGGGAAACATTACCTCATCATAGTGGAATATGCTCCCCACTCTCTCATCCAGCTTTGCAGAAAGCTTCATGTCAGTGGCAACTCCAATAACACCAACTTTAACCCCTTCCACCTCCTCATGGGCTTTAAGGATCGCATACAAAACTTCGTTCATGATTTTGTCATCCAATAGCATGTTTATGTCATCCAGAGCAACCACAAGAACCTTCTTTTCCTCAACAACTTTGTTCATGATCTTGTAGTATATCTTCTGAAACGGTGTGCCGAATGATGGAGGAGAAAAGCCGACAACCTGTTCAAAAATCCTGATAAAGACCTGCTGTTTAGTGTTGATGATCTGGCAGTTGACGTAAACTGGGACTACCTGCTGGTACTCTTCCAGCTCTTTCAGGACGAGTTTCACTGCTGTGGTCTTCCCTGTTCCTGGAGGGCCAAGACAGAGTGTGTGGACTGGAGCTGCCCCCCTTGTTGCCGGGCTGAGGTTAGCAGCAAGGCGAGAAAGTTGAGGCTCTCTGTGAAGGTATTCTTCTGGCAAGTAATCTGGATCAAAAACCTCAGGATTCCTGAACAGGGTTTCATCCCAGGCAAGAAACTTCATTTCATCAGAACTTGGTTTTCATTCCTCTTATATCTTGGCCTAACCCAGTATAGCCACATTAATCACCGCACTACTTCAACCCTTTAGCATGGCTGACGATGTGGCGCAGAGTTGAGACAATTATGGGCAGAGCTGTTTTTACAGCATTTTTTGAGCCGGGGAGACAGAATACTGCTTTATCCTCCACTATTCCTGCAGCAGCCCTGGTAAGAATGGAGTTATAGCCGATATCATCATAACTGAGCCTCCTGAAAAGCTCGCCAAAGCCAGGTATTTCTTTTTTGAAAAGTGGTGTTACCGCTTCGATGGTAATATCTTTTGGGCTCAATCCCGTCCCACCTGTGAGGATAACCGTCTCACATCTTTCCAGCATTTCTAGGAGTTTGTCTACTATTTTTCCTTCATCGTCAGGAACTAAAGCGTAATCCACGACGTTATAGAACTTTGAAAGTTCATCTCTCAGTGTTTTGCCAGATTCATCATCTATTATGTCTAAAGCATGCAAACCCTCCACATCTCCATACCTCTGCCAGCGGGATGTGGAGATGGTTATTATTCCAATAGAGATATTAATATCGGCTTCGTGGCTCATCCAAACCACCTCTCAAGAGTCATCTGGCTGCTCTTCAGACCCTCTTTAAGCCTTTCCACAGCCTTCTCAACTCTGTCTCTGCTGAAGTCGTGCTCTTCACATAAAAATTCTATTATTTTTTCCTCATCAGGCTTTCCAAACTTCAGCTGGTAATCATCGCTTACCGGGGGGTTGAGGAAAAACTTCCTTATCTCTTCAATCATCTCCTGCTCCACTTTGAGTGCTTTGAGGGCCTTGAAAACGTCGCCGTAGGTCTTGATGTATTTCAGGGCTTTTTTAACGCCCACACCTCTCACCCCTTCATTGTAATCCGTTCCTACCAGAAGCGCTATATCAACCAATTGTTCTCTTGTTATTCCAAGCTTTTTCAGGTTGTGAGCTAAATCGATTTTCTCAGGTTTTACATCCACATAAACGTTCTTTCCCGGAAGCTTTCTTTTGCCAGTGATGGCTAAGTTCCTTGCAAGATGGGGACTACCGAAAAGGAGAGAATCATAATCTTGGCTTGCGGCAAACTCAGCATCACCCTTGGACGCCATATATGCGGCCTGAGCTTCACCTTCACTTGGGGCTTGAACGACAGGTATGCCCATGTATCCGAGCAACTCCTTGGATGACTGGAGTATGTAATCATCAACCCTAGCAGCTGCTTGTGCGTATTTCTTTGCATAAACTTCTCCTCTCTCCAAAGCTTCTTTCCACTTTTCTTCATATTCTGCTCTTCTTTCAGCCCTCTCCTCTATCTCAGCCTTCTTGAATTCTGGTGGCTCTCCATCGAAGACAAAAACTGGTTTGAGCCCCAGCTCTACCATGTTGGAGATTCTGTATAATATACCTGAGAGATGAGAGGTAATTCTTCCCTGAGAGTCTTTTAAGGGCGTTCCATCGGGCTGTCTTATGATGGAAATGAACTGGTAAAGGGTATTGAGGGCATCTATCGCTGTAATCTTTCCTGAGAAATATTCAAGGTCAACTTCTTCTTTTTCAAACAGCTCCCCGATGTCTGCACCCATGGTAGGAATTACGTACTCGGCAGTTAAAAATGAATCGCTGGGATTAGTGAAAATTTTTTAAACACAGCCGCCTATACGTTAATAGTTCTTTTTCATTCTGATTTTGCGGGGGTGACTCCCATGAAGGCTCCTGAGAAGGCTGTTGTTTTAGCAGCCGGTATCGGGAAGCGGATGGGAGTTGTACCGAAACCATTGCTGAAAGTTGGTGGACGTGAGATCATCTGGAGGAATATGAAACTCCTTGAGAAGTATGGAGTTAGGGAGTTTGTGGTGGTTATTAACGAGGGCTTCAAGGATCAGTTGTTGAGCTTTCTGGAAAGGGAAGGATTTAGGTTCAGGTATGTGGTTAACTCAGACCCTGATCGGGGAAATGGCTATTCGCTCTATCTGACAAGTGATTTCGTAGATGAGGAATTCGTTTTGGTGATGGGTGATCATGTTTACGAGGAGGAGTTCATCAAAGAGGCCATAGGTAAGAAAGGGTTGATAGGAGACAAAAATCCCACGTTCGTTGATATTGATGAAGCGACGAAGGTTAAGGTGAAGGACGGTAGGGTGGAAAGGATAGGTAAGAGTTTGAAGAAGTTTGATTGCATCGATACAGGCTTCTTTATCCTTACACCAGAGATTTTCAGGTATGCTGAAGATATTGTTTCTGAAAAGTATGAAGTTTCTCTTTCAGAGATAATGGAAAGGGCGAAGGTGGAGGTAAGCTTTGTTTCTCGCTATTTCTGGATGGATGTTGATACAAAGGAAGAACTCAGGAGGGCAAACCGGGAGATTGTTAGGAGAAGTATAAAGGCTTCGGAAGACGGAATGGTTTCAAGGCACATCAACAGAAAAATTTCAACCCGGATAACTGAGAGGGTTGTTGGCAACATAACGCCGAATCAGGCAACCTTAATCAGCTTTTTGGCTGGTATAGTCTCCTTTCTGATGATTTTCATCTCAAAACCTGTTGCCGGTATTATTCTCCAGATATCTTCCATACTGGATGGCATAGATGGCGAGATAGCCAGAGTAAGGATGATGAGCAGCCCTTACGGGGGCTGGATAGATTCAATACTGGACAGAATAGTGGACTTTCTTTTTCTGTTGGGTTTAGCTGTCACCACACCTCTCGACACCACTGGCTGGCTACTCTTCGCTTTAGCTGCTTTCGGAAGTGTGATGGTGAGCTATACTTCGGAGAGGTACAGAGGTGCTTTTGGAAGGAGTATTTTTCAGGATTATCCTCAGCTTAGACGTTTGCCGGGGAAGAGGGATGAGAGGATATTTGTGACGATGATCGCTCTCTTTTTAGGTGCGGTAGTGGAGTTATTCGCATTACTTGCTACTCTAACTATTTTCAGGGTGGTTGTTACCCTTGCCGCTGTCTCCAGAAAGGCCTAAAAAGTCAAAGAATCTTAGCGATAGATTCTCTTCTCAATTCTCTCCAGCCTTTCATCCAGTAGCTTGATTCTCTTCTCAAATCTTGTGTCCAGTCTTTCTTCCAGATCATCTGAATTGACTGCGATTGCCCTCTTTAAACTTTCAAACTCCTCTTTCATCCTTATCATTCTTGACTCAAGGCTGATAATGAGGGCTCCAAGGGAGATTGTCAGGAGGAAGGCGAAGAATATCACGCCTGCATCCACGTTATCGTAGAGAGAGAGCCATTTGTACGTAAGCATGATTGCAGAAAAAGCCATTACTGCGACTATGAAAATATCCCTCGCCTCCATAGGCTACACCTAGGATTAACTGGTAAAAAAAGTATATATGTTTTTTGATAAAATAATGCTGGATGGAGATACCATAAAGAACAGGGGGTCTTTTCTCGAAATCATTCTCATCTGAACAACACTATAGGCAGGTTTGATTGCTTAAGACTTGATTTTAAGGTAGTTGAGGCAGGAAGGCTGTAGAAGAAATGAATTCACGAAACAACACTCGGTGGGATGTGGGGCAAAAAGTTTATTATCTGTTCTCATAAGCAGTGACTGCTCAAGTGTTAACTGAGCCGAGGTAGCCTAGCTGGTTGGGGCGCCTGACTCATAATCAGGAGGTCGGGGGTTCAAATCCCCCCCTCGGCACTGGATTTTTTGTTCGAATCTTCTTACTTTCGCACCACTCTCTTTCTTTAAATACCCTATTTTTGTAAACGGGGACGATTGCTTTGATTGACTTTAATGTATTATAAACGCTTTACAAGACATCTTAATCATCTCATAGAGTCCAACATACTTAAAAGAACGAAGGAGATGCTGATTGAGTTTCTAGAGAATGCTTTTAATGACTATGATATTTACATAATCTCATGGGTTAGAGTATAGTATTTAGACTATTATCATAAAGATATCATAAAGAAGTTCTCTTGAAAAATATAATAATTCATTTACAAAGCCATTTGCGTTAACATCCTCATCCTAGGAACTCGTTAACCACAATCACTTCGCAGGAAACCAATTTATAACGACTTTGACATCATCTGTAATCATGAAGTGTCAGATCAATCCGGAAAGTAAAGGGAATTTCGACCTCGAAGAAATCATTTCCAAGCTTGAAGGATTGAGAACGAGGGTGATATATGATTCTCCATATGCTATGAAAAGCTTGCTGTTCTGCTATATCCTCCCACACTTCTCATCCAAGAACCTCTACATAGCTGTTTATTCAGATACGATGTGCCGGAACTTCGAGAAAACATACCAGTCAATAGCTAGAGTCTCCCCTGATGTGGCAAAGCTTCTAGATAAATCCAAGGTTATAAAGATCGGGATGAGGGAAGACATAGCCTACGGAAAGCTATGCGAACTCATATACCCTGACTCCGACTGGTTCGAGGACTTTGTAAATACTCTAATGAAGCTGGATGATGACGATTTCCTGCTTTTTCATGGCTTCTCCATGATACCTTTGATGTATGGGCCTTCTGCTTTGAGGTTCATCCAGAAGACCCTTGACTCTCTGCCTGAAGACATAACGCTGGTGGTAAAGCAGGCTAAGGGTATATATGACGGTAGAACGGAGAGTCTGATAAAGGCTTTCTACGATGTGGTTCTTAAGGTTGAGCGGTGTGAGGAGATAATTGAGTTCGACGAGACTTATGAAATTGGGATAGATCACAGCATTATAATTGATGTCAGACCAAGGTCGGGGAGATTCAAGGTCGGGGAATATGGGAAGCTTGTGATGATTTAGCAGTTATAACGATGCAATGAGTTCATGGCCCTTTAAACTTCAGCTCACTGAGAATCCCACTCATATCATGACCAATCTTTAACAATGCCTCGTTAACGGATTTCAAGCTTTTCGCAATATATGTCACTGCACACGCCTCATCATCTCTCAAAAACATCCTACATTCCTCCGACTGGCACGTGTCCCTCGTGAATGGACAAAACATTTGCTACTCACCTCCAATAATTTTGGGATTTATACATATATATTATTTTCTTCAATTTGTTGAAAATAGGTGGGTAATTTTTGAGTCGGTCAATTAGGTCTTGCCAAGATAAGAGAATAAACTCTATACAGTTCCAAAGCTCAATTAGTCAAGGTAGGTATGGATTCGATAATTACCTGTTATTTTTCGAAACTTCAATGAACTGATGAAGGAAAAAGTTGGGCTTCAAAGCCGTACTTCTCATGCTAAAAAGAAATGAGGATTTTTGCTTCATTAAATTATTATATTTTTATGTTAAATTGCTAGCTTAATCCAGCCTCGTAAAACAGCTCTATAAGATACTGATCCAGAAAAATTAGCAACAACATCATTCTTACGTCATTAATTAATATCACATTTATAATTTCCAAATTTTTAATGAATCCTAGATAATTAAAAATAATTTTTTGAGATTATTGTCTATTTTAATTTTATAGTTTTAGAAACAAAAAATTAGATTAATCAGATTAAAAGCACAGATCAAAAAAATTATATAAATGATGATGATAGTCGTATTTATGACTATTTCGTTGATTCATAGACTATTACTCCCACTTGGGCTAATACTTACATCTATCTCGTTGATTTCTCTTAGCATAATTCTGGATAGCGATGAGGCTAGGGAATTTACCAATGAAAGGGTTGGAACAGCTAGACGTCGTGGAATCCTTCTTCTTGGATCCATATTGTTTGTTAATTTATCTGGCGCTGCCCTTTTTTGGATGAAGAATGACTTTACAAAACTACTAATGCTTGCAAGTACTGTAATATTCGGAGTGGTCTTGATTTATATTGAAACTTTTACATCAATTACTTTTATAAAAAGTGGTTATTATCCAAAGCTTACGAAAGATCTCATAAATGCAGTCTTATATATATCAGTCCTTTGGCTAATCCTCGACAAGTTAAAAATTTCTTGGACAGTGATAGGAGTTATTTCCTCGATCTTAATCCTTTCTATCCTTTACTTCGCAGTAATGATTGAGAAGTACCTCCGCATAGCCTCAAGAATTGTCGTCCCAGTAAACCTCTTTTTCCTAACGTTAGGTACTAGGCTTTTCTCCGCGATGATGGGTCTTCACTTGGTAGCATTCGGACACTCTGAAGGAGCATTCAGGGGGTTTATAGCTATCAGCTACCTCGTCCTCTCAGTCTCTCTATGGTACACTTTGAGGGAGATAAGGGAGT
>JGI24020J35080_1000483_pt1 | contig 30875 bp, 32 predicted proteins | sample Deesub1362A_J573_FD_35080 | JGI IMG/M metagenome (IMG submission 35080) | reverse complement strand
CTTGGGCTGGATGATGAGTGGGAGCTCCTTAATTATTTCCTGAGAGGGAAGCACGGGTTTGAAGACAACAGGAACATTGAAGATTTCATGCTGGATAAAGGGGTTTACAGCAAGGAGAAGTTCGAGGAGTGCTGTAGAATCTATGAAGAGGTGAAGCTCCACAACATTCAGCCCTATCCCGGCGTCAGAGATGTTCTTGAAAAGCTGAAGGAGATGGGTTTGAAGCTTGCAGTTGTAACGGATGCGATGAATGGACATGCTTTGAAGAGGTTACAGAAGGCTGGGCTTTTACACTATTTCGATGTTGTGGTGTCAGGCGACATGACTGGCAGAAAAAAGCCGGAGCCGGATTCGATAAAGCTTGCTTTAGAGAAGCTTGGAGTCGATCCGAAGGAAGCAGTTATGGTCGGGGACAGCATTCGGAGGGATATTGAAGCAGGGAGGAGGCTGGGGATGATTACCGTTTACGCTGCTTATGGCGACAGGAATTTCTTTGAAAGTAAGCAGGGTGTGGCTGACTTTACTATTGTCACAGTGGAGGAACTAATTAAGATTATCAAAAATAATTGAACGCAAAATTTAAGTAACATAAATTCATTCAACTAATTTGTAGACAAATTGGTAGAATGATGAATACTTGCTTGCTAACAGAAAGGAGAAAAGAGCAATGGTGAGAAGGGTTGTGTTGGAAAAACCTCATTATATTTTAGTAGCGACAGGCTTTTAATAAGAAGTCGAGAAATTAAGCTATAAACAAATTATGAGATGGTCCAGATGGTTGAGGTCTTAGACAATACTCAAGACAGAAAAGTAATTGATGCCATTAAATCTCATATCAAAGATTCTAAAGAAGCATGTTTTGCAGTCGGATACTTCTTCCTGAATGGCTGGGACCTGATTAAAGACGATCTACCTGAAAAAGCTAAACCTGGATTCTTGAAAATCTTGATCGGAAGGGAACTGGATTTCCCTACGTATGAAGAAATTTCCAAGGGATATAAGCTGAGACTGAAGACGAAAATGCTTGAGGACCTGAGCGAAGTAAAAGATATAGGTAAAATAAGAGAGCTGTATAAGCTAATTAAAGAAGGAATCGTCGACTTCAAGATATTTCTTGACGGGAAACTTCATTCCAAGCTCTATCTCTTTATCAATCATCCCGAGTATTTGGATGATACTATCTCCTATTCTCCTGGGTCGGCGATAGTTGGTTCATCAAACTTCACAGTTCCCGGAACCCTCGAAAACAAGGAGTTAAACGTCTTAATTACTGATAGAAATGGCGTAAAATTCCTCTACAACTGGTTCAATCAGCTGTGGGAGAGTTCAGAAGAGTTTAGAGACGAACTGATAAAGATCATCGATGCTTCTGGCATACTGAAAGTTGAGAAGATTGAAGAATTGATACCAATCGGAAAATACGTTCACCCTAAGACCTTATTCAAATATCTGGCTTGGATATGGCTTAATGGGAACATAGAACCAATAGAAAAGAAAGACGTTTTGGCAGAGTTCCAGGTTATTGGTGTTGTAAATGCTGTGAATATGATTTCAGAACACAATGGCGTGATAATCGCAGATAGCGTTGGCCTTGGCAAGAGCTTTATTGGGGCAGCGGTGATCGAAGAGTATCTGCGAGGCAAGTACCCAGCCTGGGATCCGAACAGAAACGGGTACAATAAGCCAAGAAAAGCTCTGCTAATCCTACCACCTTCTCTCATCCCACAGTGGGAGTATTTGCTTTTCAAAAGTGGCTATTTCTTTTCAGGTGATTTGGCAGCAATAAAAACCAGTTCAGATGACAGATTCATTACTTATGATGTCCTGAGAAATGAGCAAGGATACAGGAAAATTGGTGAAGTGTCTTTGCTCTCTCTCGGAATCTTCAGCAGAATGAGCGAAGATGACGTTTATGCTCAAAGACTGAACGAGGAATACGACCTCATCCTGATAGATGAGGCCCATAAATTCAGAAACAGATGGACAAACAGGTGGAGAAATGCGAGAGCACTGAGATTCAAAAGAAAGGATGACCCGAATAGCTTCAGGAACAAGTTCATAATGCTGACCGCTACACCCGTCAACAACACAATCTGGGACATCTACAACCTGATAAGAATTTTCAGTGACAACAACTTCGAGTCGTTCAAGAACAAAGGTGTTCACATCACCGAGCTTTTCAATCAGTACAAAGAAATCAAAAAGAAATGGAGAGAGAACCCGAAAGAGGAAGATAAGCTAATTTTAAAGGCTCAGGAGATTAAGAATAAGGTTTTGAATGAAATAATGATTTTGAGGACGAGAAAATACCTGATGGAGAGGTTTGGAAAAGATGGTAAGATTAGGATAGCTGGCAAGGAGTTAACCTTTAAGGATCCAGTCCCCGATAAGGTGGACTATAGCGGTTTAAACGGTAAATATAATTCTTATTGGGATTTCCTGAAAAAAGTTGAGGAAGAGTTTGAGGACCTAGAATTCTCTTTTACAAAACTTTACACCTCAGGCTACGTAGTTCTGAGCTCTTCGGAGTTTAGAGAGGGAGCAAAGGATGAGGAGGAAGAGAAGATACTGGTACCGATAAACGTTATTCTGAAATTCTTGCTTGCGAAGAGGCTTGAAAGCAGTATTTTCGCATTTGAGCGGACAATGTCAAAGCTAAAGGCCAAAAACGATAGGTTTTATGAGGCTATCAGGGAAGTTGCTGATAAAACAGATTTGCAGGATGAAGATTTTCTCAAGGAGCTAAAGAGACTTGCAAAAACTTGCATAAGCATCGCAGAGAAGGAAGACATTCTAAAGGAATTCGAGGAGGAGACTGAGGAAGAGATACAAAAGGCTGATCCAAGGGTCAGAATGTACATGAATTTGCTTGAATACGGTGGGGCTGATTTAGCTCTGGTTGAGGAGAATGTGAGAAAAGAGGAAGACCTTTTCAGATTCCTTGAAGAGAGTCCCAGCAAGGGCTATCTAGTTGCTGCGCTAAAGGCTGGTTTGAGGAATTTTTACCATGAAATTGCAAGGGATAAAAGAATCCTTGACAGTTTGAAGAAGAGGCTTGATGAGATCAAGGAGAAAGATGAGTTTGGAAGAATCAAGGTTGTTGATACATTCACTGAAGAGAATGAGATTGTTGAAATTCCAAAATACATGGATCCGAAGCTTGAAAAATTGAAACAGCTAGTGTATACTGACTTAGCCGGAAAGAAGTTCATAGTCTTCACTCAGTATAGAGATACTGCCCTGTACGTTTACAGGACATTGACAAAATGGATCAGGGATCAAAAAAGAACACTCCCATATCTTTTCAACGGAGAGAAGCTGAAGGTGGGGCTTGTTACTGGCGATTTGGATATGGAAGAAAAAGAGAAAATGATAAAGAGATTCGCCCCCCATGCCAACGACGCTTTGGAATATGCTGGAGAAAAGGAGATCATGATCCTCATCTCTACGGACTCATTGAGTGAGGGCGTGAACCTTCAGGATGCTGATGGAGTTGTAAATTACGATTTACCCTGGAATCCGATGATAATCGTTCAGAGAGTAGGCAGAGTAAACAGAATTGGGAATGAGAAGGATGTTTTTGTGAAGAACTTTGTGCCAGCAAAGGAGCTGGAAACAATAATCGGAATTCTTGCTAAGATAAGTGAGAAAATCAGGGACATAACGTTTCTAGTTGGTAAGGAATATTACATCCTCAGCGGAGAAGAAGAGATAAAGATTGAGACCTTCGGAGAGAAAATAAAGGATATCGCTGAGGCTAAGATGAGTCAGCTCGAAGAGATGAGCCTTGCTGATGATGCAAGGCATTTTGGTGATATAACGAGAGATGAGGATATCGCTAAGTTTGAGCTCCTTGATTTCATCCACAATACGCTAAAGCTCAGAAAGGAGGAGTTTGATGATATTAAAGAGCTTGTAGAGAAAAGAACACCGCTATACACTCTTACAAATTCAAAAGAGCTGATAAGAGTTTATGAGCTTTACAGAGGTAAGACGAAAATTGGTGGCATTGTTCTGAAATCTGACGGCAACACAGTTGAAGAAACTACCTGCAGAGAGTTCATGAGGCTATGGAATACAGAAGAAGCTGAAGATGCTGACTTCTCGGAAATTAGGAGAATTATAGACAGAATGGACGAGTATTTCCAGAAGGAGATTCTAGAGAAGAGAAAGGGTATGAGGACTCCTAAAGGGTTTATCAGAAAAATATTTACTAAATTGAGGGATTTTACAATGACTGGTAAACTTGAGGAAACAAAAGTCGATGAAGAGAAACTTAAGGCTCTGATAGGCAATTTGCCCTATCTTGAAATGACCTCACAGGAAATAGGCAAGTTTAAGAGATTTCTCAGAGAAAATGGCTGCATTGATGATAAAGAGGATATAAAGGACTATGCAAAATTCGTGAATAAGGCTTATGAGTACCTTAAAGTTAGTAACGTAGCTGATAGAGAACTCCGATACAACGTTTTGGGATGGTGGGTGTAATGTCCACAGCTATCAGTTATGACAGCCTGGTTAAAACATTAAGAAAAAAGTATGAAGAAGATGGAGAAAACGAATTCGTTGTACATAAGACAAAAGTTTGGGGCCAAAAAATCAAGTTCGTTGTGAGAAAAGTCTCCAACCTTCGCGAAGAAGTCAGGAAGCTTAAAAAAGAGATGGAAAGTGAACAAGACGAATTAGAGAGGCCAATTAAAAAGTTTGGAGTCGTATTTGGTGATGATCAAGTAGTTTTTCTTGTAGCAAAAGGTACAGAAGTCAAAACACTAAAAAAAGATCTCAATAAAGTCTCTCCGGCATTCATCAAGAAATACAAGAAGTTTTTGAAGAATCCTGGTGATTTAGCTGTTTGGGATGAGCTGTTTGATAGAACAGACATAATTGAGGAGTTTTACAAGCTTTACATTAAAGCAAGGGAGAGGATTCTGGAAAAAGTAGAAGGGATATATGATGATCTACAAAAAGAAGAATTTGCCGATAATTTGCTGATGCAGTTGCTAATTATCTGGTATTTGCAGGAAAAAGGATTTCTGGATGGCGATGCAGCCTACCTCATAAACAAGTTTAAGGAGTATAGGAAGTTAGGATTTGAAAGCTATTACGATTTTCTGAGAGGACTGTTTAAAGTGATGATGAGCGAGCCCAACGATGAGATCTATCATGTAGACGATAAATTTGGCAGAATTGTTGTTACCGGGCCAGCACCATTCCTCAACGGTGAATTTGAGGAAGCTAAGCTACCTGATGATGTATTTTACGTCGAAGGGCTAACAGAGGATCTAAAGAAGATGGATCCAAAGAAGGTGAAGGATGTTCCCGTCCTGAATCTTTTTGAAAGCAGGGATTGGACAGAAGGCAATATAGATGAGTTCGTGCTGGGTGCGATATTTGAGAAGCTGATGACTGCTGAAGACAGAAAAGAAAAAGGAGCTTACTACACTCCCGAACCTATCACAGAATACATCTGCAACAACACGATAAAGCCCTATCTTGTTGATAGGATCAACGAGAAATTTGATACGAATTATGAGGATCTTGACGAGTTTTTTGAGACGGACAATGAGGAGGATCATTACGCTTTTCTTTTTGAAGAGCTTCAAAACATCAAAATTTTAGATCCAGCAGTGGGAAGCGGACACTTCCTTGAAACAGCCATAAATGTTCTTGTTGAAATTTACGAGAAGATCTTCAATAAAGTAAAGGAACTTGACTTTTCCTACGACAAATTCACGATTCTGAGTGCTGATGAAAAAGGAGAGCTTGTGAAAGAACCCCTCGTAACCATAAAAGATCCGGAGGAAAGAAGGCTAAAGGTCAAGTTTCACATTATAATCTCAAGAAACTTATACGGCGTAGATATTTTGCCTAGTGCAATCAGAGTTGCTAAGGCAAGGATGTTTATGAGCCTTGCAAAGCATTTCAATGCCCAGAAGGGCACGCACATAAGATTTCCCAACGTTCACTTCAACCTGAGGGTTGGCAATTCTCTGATTGGCTTTACAGAAGTAAGTGCTTTTGAGAAGGCAGCAGAAAAGCAAGCAACGCTTACAGACTTCTTTGCAGATGATGATGGAGAGCCGTTAAACATCGAACTTGACAAAGATCTTGCAGACTACATAAAGAGAATGGATAATGCGATAAACACGAAAGCTTATGCCCTCTTTGCTGAGGTCAGAGATCATTTCGGTCAGAAATTGACAAGAGAGAGGCTGGAGAAGGTTTTAAGGCTGAGAAGCGATTTGATTAAGATTCTGCTTGTGTCGTTGAATACCGATTATGCTGTTAAGCTGAAAGGGTTGATTGATGAGATTACAAGAAGGTTCAATTTGAGGTTGAATAAGGAGTTTGTGAAATATCTAGATGATAAGGGTGTTAAAGTAATTGAAAAAGATCTAGAAAAAATTGGCTTCTTCCACTGGATTATGGAGTTCAGCGAGGTGTTTCTGGAGAAGGGTGGGTTTGATATTGTTGTGGGGAATCCTCCTTATGTGAGACAGGAAAAAATAAACCACCTTGTTGAAGGCATCGATTATAAAGAACTCCTCTCACACCTCTACGATCCTTTTGACAATACTTTTGATTTCTCAATGTTTTTCCTTTTAAGGAGTCTTCAGCTCACCAAAGATAAGGGATACCATTCTTTCATTATAACTAACAAATGGCTTCGTGCAAAATATGGGGTGAAGATTAGAGGTTTTCTGAGCAAGAGTGTAATTATCAATGAGGTTTTAGATTTCACAGGTTTAAAAGTTTTCGTCGGTGCTACGGTTGATACAATGCTCTATGTTTTCAAAAAAAGGTTGCCAAAAGAAGATAGTAAACTCTTCTACAACAACCCGAAAGACCTTACGAACCTTAAGGAAGGAGGTTATTATGTCAGCCAGTCGAATCTAAACGAAGAAGTTTGGAATTTTGTCGATGATAAAACTGTAGAAATAAAAGAGTGGATAGAGAAAGTAGGTAAGCCTTTAAAAGAATGGGGCGTGAGGATTTACTTTGGGATTAAAACTGGCTTCAATGATGCTTTTATTATCGATACTGATACTAAAAATAAAATTTTAGCAAACTGTAAGACAGAGGAAGAGAAGATAAGGACTGAAGAGTTTATCAGACCTGTTCTCAGGGGAAGAGATATTGGGAGGTATTACCACGAGTGGGCAGAATTATGGCTGATCTTAATTCCGGCAGGGTGGACTAATGCGAATAAAGGTAACAAACCTGCTGAAGAATTCTTTAGGGAAACGCTTCCTGCCCTTTACGATTGGCTTAAATTTGTTGGAGATAGTAAAAGAGGAAAGGGTAAGGGGCTATACCATAGAGACGATCAAGGGGATTACTGGTGGGAACTTAGGCCTTGCGATTACTATTCAGAATTTGAAAAGGAAATGATTATGTATCCAGACATTTCAAGTAGGTTATCTTTTTCTTATGGTCAAAATATATTTTTGAATAATACATGCTATTTCATATCCTCTCAAACTAAAGCTCTCGTGAAATATTTATTGGCAATTCTAAATTCTACACTTACTGATTTCTATTACAAGCTAATATCGTCACAGCTTGGTAAAGAAGGAGTTAGGTCCTTTACTATATACATAGAGAACCTTCCTATTTATCCTATTGACTTGCAAAACCATCAAACAGCGCAAACAGTAGAACAGCTTGCAGAATATTTGCTATTTCTCAACTCAACCGAAGAAAAAAGACAAAAATTAAAAGAATTGATTGATTTCATTGATCACAAAATTGTGGATTCTCTTGTTTACGAACTCTACTTCAAAGAAAAATTCATCGAAGACAGCAGAAAAGCCATTGAAGAGGGCAAGGAACCAATCTACCCCCAGCTCGAAAAAGGCCCCTTCCTGATAAATCTTGTGGCAAAATACCTGAAGCCCATAGATTATGACAGCTACGCAAAGCTCGCTTACTCAATTGAGCCGCTGAGCGATGAAGAAAAGCAGAGAATGGAAGAGATGAAGGAGGAGTATCTGAGAATAATAAAAGAAGTCGTTGAAGCAATTAAGGCAGATAATGAGATAATGGGGTTGATTGAGAGGATAAAGAGTCATGAGTGGGTGAGGGTGATTGAAGGAAAAGTGAATTAGAAATGATAAGCGATCTGTTGAAATTCTTGATATTGGAGAAAACTGACAAGCAAATCTTAAATAAAATGCCTTATTATTTGCTTTTCTCAGTAATTTACTATATCTGTTTCCCGCCCCACTCTTTTTTCAGCCTATCTGTTTATAGCTTGTTTTTAATCTTTTTAATAACAACAGTATTATTTAATTATTCTCTAAATAAGGAGTTTGAGGATTCTTTCATTTCTTTAGATATTAAATCTACTAGAAAGCTAATTACCGAAATATACTCAAAAAGGAGGTCAGTACTTGACGACATTAATATTTATTCTAACGCCTCATTAGTTACATTAGGGCTGATTTCAGGCGTTTCACTTACTCTAATCATGACCTTTACCTTCTACAATATACTTAAGGTTCTAAATCTGAGAGACGAGATGATTTTGTCACTCATACCTTTTGTACTGTTATACATCATTTATGATTTTATGAAAATGGAATACTTTGAAGAATCTGGAACCAAGGACTCTTTTCTTCAGGATTTAATGGATCTTTACTTTGTAAAAAATACAGTCACAAAAATATCTAATAAACCGAGTATCGTAAATGTCTTAATCAAATTTCTATACAGAACAATTACTCCGATTACGATGGTCAGTTACCCGAAATTGAAATTCGACATCCTTTTTATATACTGGACTCCTAAGATCTTTGAATTTCTGGAAAGGCTTATGAGTAAAGAAGAAGACCTCTTTATCTCATACGAAGATGGAGTGGAATTTACCATATTCAAAACAGAGGGAACTAAGAACCCAAGATGTGAAAAGATATCTGCATTAATTGAAAAAAGCCCAGTAGAGGTGTTTCCATACCTTTATGATCCTGATTATTCAGGAAAGGATACTGAAATTAAATGGAGTTTGTTCAGCGTTTTCAAAAAAGATAATGGAAAGATCAAAAAATGTGGATACTTCTTTATTCATTGTTTTAAGGTTTTCAAAAGAAAAAGAAACATTAGAAAGGGTTTTAGAGAATCTATGCCTATCAGTACAGAGGCCATAATGTTTATTTTCTTTGGAGAACGAAGTACTATAGAATTTATTAAAAACGAAATTGAACTTATTTCTGTTAAAGTGCCGCAAGATGTAATGAATGTGTATCTATGAAGCCCAAATCAAAATACTCGGATTTTTAGTCCCTCATAAATCGAATTAATAAAATCGCAAAAGGAGCTACGAAATAAACGATGAAGTCGAAAATTCCAACTAATCCCGATTCCATCAGAACAAATACTCCTAATAACCAACCAAGTAGGTAACCAGTGCCCCAGTATGGCATAGCCAAGATTAACGAAACGACCCCGATGATACTTGTTAACTTGAACGGGAAAATATATGATGGTGGGATTAATCCCGTGGATTCCAAAGTGCTCAGTAAAATGCCCATGACTATTCCAGTTATGATTTCCGTGATGGCTCTTTTATACCCATGCTCAAACCCCGGCATTAAAATTTGATATAGAAGCAAAAAATAAATATTTTACCTTAATCTTGTCTAAAGAGTTTAATGATGAATTTGAATACCGTAAGCCTGTAGTATTATTAACAGGTGTATGCGTAAAGGAGAGGGTTGGAAATGAATAATATCGATTTGAAATACATACCACCTGATCGAAACAACATCCTCCTTGAAATCTACTGTGATGAGATAACCAGAGTTAAAGATAAGGACGATGGAAGCGTTTGGATGTACTTGGGCGCACTATTTGTTCCGTCCACCAAAAAACATGATCTGCTTAGTAAACTTCTGAATTTGCGATGCATCAAATACAACTCATGGCACTGGGACGAGATCGATTGTCCTAATAAATGTGGTTATCACATTTGTAACAATACCGAAATACACTTCAAAGAAGTTCATAGACATAAAAGCAAATTCGAAATTGCAAAACGCTGGATGGAGTTTCTGATAGAGAACAACAAAAAAGATCTTGGATTGATTTATTTCAATGTTCTTGGTATAGAGCTATCCAAACTTAATCTTGAAAGATTTGGAGAGGATAAAGGTAGAGATCTGAACATCTACAACAGATTCTTCAGAACTCTAATATCTGGAGGGGTGAAATACTTTTTTGGAGAGTATGAATCGATAACTATCAGCGATATTTATCACGACAAGGGGAGCCAAGAAGAACACGAGTATTTCCCTTGGTATACTCCATACAGACTAAACCTCACTGACGATAAGATTCATATTGAAAATACCGAAATCATATTTGTAGATTCAGACCATAGAAACTACCCTGATAAGGATGGCACGGATTTTCGCTATGAGTCTCAGTTTATCCAGTTCATAGATTTGATTCTTGGAAGTATTCATTGCTGTTTGCACGCTTCAGCAACCAGAAAAGAAAAAATAGAACTTGCATTAATAGTAAAGCCCTTATTGGAGCGACTGATGAATAATCCCAAAAACAAGTATAGTAGCTATCATTACTACAGGAAGCAACAAATTCAATTTTTCCCAGAAAGGAGCATTTCTGAGTTCAGCAATAAGAGTGTTAAGCAGCTGGATTTTGAAAATAGTATTGCTGAAATAGAGAAACTATATTCTGATAATTTCTATAGCAGAAGGAATATAAAACTGAAAGACCATAAAAATCTCAGTATTTTTGAGTTTATGGACTCTTGAAATTTAAATAGTGTTTATTAGTGTTGTACATTGTAAACTGATTAAGGAAACCATTATAAAAAGTTCTAAACCATAAAGATCACATGTCCTACTGGCTCTGCATAACCACTGAAGAGAACTGGAAGATAATCAAGCAGAAAAACATCTGGGGTGTGCCAGAGAGACATAAAAACACTATCGCCAAAGTCAGACCTGGAGACAAACTCCTCATCTACCTAAAACAGGAAAGGGATAAAGATAAAATCATTGAACCGAGAATTGTAGCGGTTTATGAAGCTACATCTGAAGTGTTTAAAGATTCCTCAAAAATCTTCAAAACTCCTCCAGGTATGGGCAACGAAGTTTTCCCGCTGAGAATTAAACTCAAACCCGTTAAGATCTTCGAAAAACCAGTTGACTTCAAATCCCTCATTCCAAAGCTCAAATTCATCACTAACAAGCAGAGGTGGACTGGACACCTTATGGGAAAGGCAATGCGAGAGATTCCAGAAGAAGACTTCCAGCTCATAATGGATTCAGCATGACGAAGAAAAGAGATATCTACGAGAAGCTAAAAAACAATCCCAAGAACGTCAGATTCGAAGAATTATGCAGAGCAGCTGAACTTTTCGGCTTCAGACTCAGAGGAGGAAAAGGCAGTCATAGAGTATATGTCAGAGATGGTGTAAAGGAGATTCTGAACTTTCAGAACGTAAAAGGCAAGGCGAAGCCGTATCAGGTAAAGCAACTTTAAAAGTAATTGAGAAATATAATTTGCTAGAGGAGGATTAACATGCACAAATACACAATCGAGATCTTCTACAGCGAGGAGGATGAAGGGTACATCGCTGTAGTTCCCGAGCTGCCTAGATGTTCAGCTTTTGGCGAGACTGAGGAGGAGGCTTTAAAGGAGATAAAGGTTGCCATTGAGCTCTGGATAGAGGCTGCAAAGAAGGAAGGCAGGGCGATTCCAAAGCCCATGGGCAAAGAATTGCTTAAAGCTGTTATGGAGGAGATGAGGGCCAAGGTGGTATGATGGGTGAGATTATTGGTGTTTCTTATCCAATCCCAAAATGGTATATGGATCGATTCTTCAAAGAGGGCAAGGACATTTTCGTCAAGCCTGCAACGGTCTGGAAGCAGCTTAAGCCCGGGATGAAGTTTGTGTTTTATCAGTCAAGAGAGGATACGGGTTTTGTCGGTGAGGCAAGGATAAAGAGGGTTGTGCTTCAAGAGGATCCGATGAAGTTCTACGAAACCTATGGAGATAGAATATTCTTGACAAAAGATGAGCTGAAAGAGTACATCAAATCCCAAGAACGCTGGAAGTCTGGATGGAAGAGCAAAGGCAAGGAAAAGAAGAGGTTATGGATGGCTATAGAGCTTGAAGACATTAAGAAATATGATGAGCCAGTCAAGCCAAAGCGCTTTGTGCCGGTTGGAGGCCAGTATCTCAGAGAATGAGGCATGAAGTGGAAGCACCACATTCTCAACATCTTCCTTTTACTACTTCCTGTTTCTATCTGCCTTGCTGTTTTCTATCCGGATCTGCAAACTAAGCATTCCCTCACGCTGAACACAGCTAGCTATTCAGCTCTTACCCTCTACTTCACCAATTTCGTCCACTACGACTCGGGACACCTCACAAGAAACCTGATACACTACATAATCTTCGGACTGCTTTCCCTCGTCCTCTACAGTAATTTCGGTTATGAAAGGCCTTCAGATACTCACTGCTAATCCTGCTGGCAGTTCCGCTCTTCAGCTCCATGTACTCCGTGTTTGCCATAACCTATTACGGGGGAAGAAGCAATGTTTACGGCTTCTCCAACGTTACAAGCTCTGTGATGGGGCTGTTTAAGTATGGTGTGGCGTTGCTGATGTCTTTCGAGAAGAGAGATTACTTGTTTGCATCCAGATCATTCTTTGTGGCTTAAGCTACTTTAAAACGTTAAGATTAACCCTTATATTTATCCTAATCTCAAGAAGTTAAAAAGAATGAGGAGGTATAAAATGCCCTGCAATAAACCGAACTGGGTTCTTTTAAAGGAATGTGGGGAGAAACTGACAAAGGAAGGTAAAACACCATTCACTAGGAGGCAACTCATAGATTGCGTCCAAGAGAGACATCCAGAAAGAGGAGAGAGTTCACTGAATCCTATTATACAAGGAATGACAGTAAATCTTAAAGGTGGCGCTCCGGGAGGAATCGGAAAGAATGTATTCTATAGCGTTGGTCGGGGCCTTTTTGAACTATATGACCCAGAAAGACATACTCACATTTCAAACACATCTTCCGCTGTTCAAACCAAAGAAGATGTAATTGAACAGCCCACTCCTCAAAAGACTGGCGAAATCCCATACCATGCAGAAACAAAGAATACTGAAGATGAAATCCGGGATCTACTGATGAGTATCCTCTACCACAGAATTGGAAAAGAGGGCAGTTGGCGAGGATCTGGTAAAACAGCCTCTTTTGACCTGAGGAATGAGTTCAGAGGTTATAAATGTTTTGCAGAACGCTCTCTATCTTATATTCTTCCGACAGGCGTTGAAATAGATCATACTCCGGATATCCTGATAAGCAATGATGAAAAGGGAAAATACGTTAGTATTGAAATTAAGCATCGTTCGGCAGTAACCGACCAGTTCAAGTGCCGTTCCTATGATATGATTCATCTTAAGAGCACTTATGGAGACAATCTGCTAGGGATAATGGTCTACGTTAAATCTACAACTGGAGTAAGTATAGAACGTGCAAAATCCATTTGTTACCCCTTTGATTATTTCTTCGGCATTGCATCAGAGTCGAGATATACGCCAACTGCTTGGGATGAATTAATATCAGTGATTGCAGAATTTCTCAAAAAATGAATTGAAAAGGCAGCATTTTTAATTTAAGCCCTCATCGCTGGATTACTGCTCAGTCGAAACCGGGACAGCCAAATTCCCGGGCCTGTTCCCTGCTCTTTGGAAAGCCTTTGCAGCAGATTGGCTTCACTTCATGGATTTCGCACAGATATCCGTCTTTACCCCTGACCGTCATCAGGAACGGGCAGATGGGTTCAGATTCATCATCTTCATCTTCATCGTCAATGGATCCAAATGCATCCAATTCGATCAGAATTTCCTCAGCACATAAATCAAGCCTGCCCGCATTCACCCACCTGACAATATCGTGCAGGTACAGGTCTACCCCACCAAATTTTATACAGCACTTACCGCATCTCCTGCACTTGAAGCCCTCATCCTTTCTTCTCCTCTCAAGCTCTGATACATGCGCTTCGTTGAAATAAGGTTCTTCGATTGTCCTCTTATATATTTTCCATAGAACATTCAGGAACACCTGACTCGGCTCCTCATACCTACTCATGATTGGTAATATGCACCACTAAGTATATAAAGTTATACCTATATCATGAGTTAAAGCTTTCATATTTACTCATTTACTCATCTACTTCCACGCATGTATTTATCAATTGATCTACACAAATACGGCCAGCATACAGTGATATTCCAGATTCCTATTCAATACCCAGCTTGGGAACATAAGCGAGATACGCCCTCCTGAGCTCCTCCCTGCTGATGTGGTAGTAGATGTCAACCGCCTCCCTCCTCCTGTCCCCCCTGAGCTCCTTGACGTAGTCTCTGGGCATGCCGTTCTCTATCAGCCAGGTGGTGAACCAGTGCCTTATGCAGTGGGGGGAGAAGTGGTCTTCCAGGCGGGGCGACGAGGGGTTGTGGAGACCAAGTCTTTCTGCGTACTTTGTGACTATGCTGTAGACAGTGTTTCGATCTATCCTGTTCCTGCTCTGGTAGTTGACGAAGAGGGCCTTGGTTTTTGGATCCAGAGTTTCCCTGACCCTCAGCCACCTTCTCAGCACTAAAGCACATTCATCGTCGAAGAAAACTACTCTGTTGGACCTCTTGGGCCTGGGCTTGAGGGTTATGGAGTACTCGTTCCAGTCTATGTCGTCAACATCGATGCCTATCAGCTCTCCCCTCCTTATCCCGGTTTTTGCGAAGAGGACTACTATTGCCTTGTCCCTGGGGTCCATTATGGAGTTGACCAGCCTGCTCATCTCCTCCACGCTTATCAGCTTTCTCGTCGATGCATCGTAGTCCTCCTTGTACTGCCTGAGGTACCTCTTCCTGAAGGACAGAACGGGGTTCCTGTCTGCGAAGCCCTCAAAGACCAGGAACTCGTAGAAGGCTGAGATTGCGGAGAAGTAGTTCTCTATGGTTTTGCTCTTGACATTCCTCTCGAACCTGAGCTCGTACAGAAACTCTTTCAGGTGCTCATGGCTTATCTCGAAGGGGTCGGCGTTTTCCCTGCTCAGGAAGTCCAGGAAGATCCTGAGGGATGACACGTACCTCCTTATCGATTCGTCGGTCATCCCTCTGAGCCTGCAGTCCTTGATGAATGCGTCGAGGTAGCTGTGGGGACTCGCTCTGAGTTTCAGCCCCGCCATAGCCACCCCCTGCCGGTGAACTGGATCAGGCCGTATCTCTCCAGCCTCTCGAGCTGCCTTGTGATTACCTTGATTGTTTCCGAGTCAGAGGGGTCTACTCCGAAGTGGGAGAGTATCTCGTTATCGCTCACGGGCCTCTTTACCTTCTTGAGGAATTCCACCAGCTCCCTGTCGTACTCCCTGTCTCCCTGGAAGTGGTCGCTGAGGAACGAGCCTGAGCGGTACCTCTTCAGCTCGTTTTCCAGAGCCTGAATTGCGAGCTTCAGCGTTTTGTTCTCTTCTCTGAGAGACCTTATCTGGCTCTCAAGCTCCCTGATCCTGCTTATCAGATCTGTGCGGGTGAGATATGAAGCATCTTCTTCCTTCCTGATGCTGTCCTCAACTCTCTCTATGATGAACTTTGATAGTGAAACTCCTGCCTCTCTGGCTTTCCTCTTCCAGCTCTCCACCATCTCTTCCGTGGGCAGGTAGATGTACACCGTCCTCTTCTTGATGGTGTCCGTCTTGCCCAGGTTTGGTTTAGGCATGTAATATAATTGGAGTTAGATCTATTTAAAATTTACCGGTAAAATAATGCTTATTTCCCTCCCCCCGCATACCTTCAGAGGTTCGGAGCGAGGTAACAACGTTACAGAGTATTAATACCGACAGCAAAGACATTAAAATCGTGAAGCGGGTCAACATGAAAGACTGGAGGTCCATAGACTACAAGAAGAGACTTGAAAAAGAGTCCAAAATCCTCGAAAGAAGCCCAATATCTAAAGAGAATAAAAGGCTAATTTTGAGGTACAGGAACTGGAGGCTTGCTAACGGCGTCAGCATTCCTAGAGTGCTCAGAGAAGTCATAACCCTCAGAGTGCTTTGCGAGAGGTTTGATGTCGATCTCCCCCGCACCAATTTACCGGTAAATTATCCGGAGATAAGGGCCTGTTGGAGTTCTAGATAGGTTAATGGCCTTCAAATTCCGTCAGCTGATTCTGATAAACTTCACCTTGACCTAAAGATGGACGGAAGACGGAACCTCTCCTTAAAGGCCTCCCGACCCTTACCGCTATTCGGATATGCTTGAGGAGCTTGAGAGCCTGTACAGGGTTGAGGAGTGTCAGTTTAGGATCATCTACGGAGAGCTTGACGGTTACAGGATATACTGTGATGCAAAGGAGCTGGGGAGGGTTGCAGAGAAGATAGAGCTTCAGGCGAAGTTTCAGGCGAAGCTGTACAACGTTGATGTCAGGTTTGACCGGAGATTCTTCGCTGAAATGGAGTTGATAACAGATGAAGAGAGATTCAGCTTAGATGGAGTTCCAGAACTAAAAATTACAAGGGTAGAAGTAAAGGGGAAAAGAACTATCTGGCATCAACTAATAGGATAGTTAAAGTAAGTGTCAAGGATATAGCCAGTCCAAATATGGTGGTTGTGAATAGCGAGGTGACTGTAAGCGAAGCTATCAGGCTGATTAATAAGGGATTAAAGATTTTAGTTGTAGCGGAAAACGGGAAATTTATCGGGTTTGTTTCAGAGAAAGATTTGTTAAGCTGCTTACTGTGGGAATACTGTATGGTTATAGAACCTGATCCAAATTTTCTTAACATCGGCACACTATAAGCTCCAAATGTTCTGCAATCTCACTGCATCCGTGATTAGCCAGTTTGATGGCTGTTCTTAAACCGACAATCAATATCTACTCATGTGCTTTAAAAGCCAAGTGAGCGAAATAGATTTGCAAGCATAAGTCATACCTACCGTTTGGGCTGCGAAGGCCGAAAGAGAGCAAAGAACAGGCAAAGAAGTGAATGATAAGCTACTATAAGTATTATCGAGATTTGCAGAACTAGTAGCCTGTTTCAGCAGCTCATTTATTAATGAAATTATTACTTCTAGTATCCGCATATTATAAAATATATATTGATAATTATTTAAATTATTCTATGGTTATTAGTACAGAAAAATATTTCCGTAAACTTCAAATAGTATGGAAAATTTTTTCATGACACAAGTCTCAAGCAATGACATCATACCACGGAGGGTGTTCTGTGAGGAGTTTGGATAAGGAGGCTATAGAGAACTTAGCAGTTGGAGCTGCGATTTTAGGGACTGGTGGTGGTGGAGATCCTTATCTGGGAAAATTGACGGCTATTCAGGCTTTAGAAGAGGGGTACGAGATAAATATAGTGGATATAAAGGATGTTCCCAATGACGCATTGGTCATACCGTCTGCAGGAATGGGTTCGCCAACGGTTATAGTTGAGAAATTGCCAAGGGGTACGGAGATAATAAACGCTTTCAAAGCCTTGAGCGAGTATTTAGGAATAGAAGTGTACGCCACAATGCCCATTGAAGCTGGTGGTTTGAATTCAACCTTTCCTTTAGCAGTAGGGGCGAAAATGGGTGTGCCAATAGTAGATGCAGATGGGATGGGAAGGGCATTTCCAGAGCTTCAGATGACCACTTTCCACATAAATGGAGTTACCGTAACCCCTATGGCACTGGCAGACGAGAGGGACAATATTGTTCTGTTAAAGACATGTGACAACTATTGGGCGGAGTGGATTGCTAGGGACATAACTGTCAGATTTGGAGGGACTGCTTGGATAGCTCTATATCCAATGACTGGAAAAGAGTTGAAAAAAGCTGCAATTCCCGGAACGCTAGGGCTTGCAGAGAGATTGGGTAGAGCCATAAGGGATGCAAAAGAGAGGCGAGAAAATCCGATTGAAGCTGTTCTGGAAGCATCCAACGGTTTTGAGCTATTTAAAGGCAAAATTATAGATGTTGAGAGAAAAACAACAGGTGGTTTTGCTAGGGGAGAGATAAGAATCGAGGGGATTGAAGAGTATAAGGGCCAAAGCTTGGTTGTGCACTTCCAGAACGAAAACTTGGTGACTATAAAAGACGGTAAGGTGATTGCAAGCGTTCCAGATTTAATTACTCTCCTTGATCTGGAAACAGCTGTACCAATAACAACTGAATCTGTGAAATACGGTTACAGGTGCTTTGTCATCGGAATGCCATGCAGTGAAATGTGGAGAAGTGAGAAGGGACTGGAAGTCGCTGGTCCAAAGTACTTTGGATATGATGTGGAGTACAAACCCATTGAGAAGATTGTGGGGGAGTTTGAATGACTTACAGGCTGGGTATAGATGTAGGTGGAACCAATACTGATGCGGTCATTTTAGACAAGGACAATAAGCCGGTGGCAAAAATAAAGGTGGCAACAACAGAGGATATAACCACAGGAATACTGAACGCCTTGGATGGAGTTTTGAGGGAGGCATCCATCAGCTTGGATGAAATAGAGTACGCGATGCTTGGAACTACACACTGCACAAACGCTATTGTTGAGAGGAGAAATTTAGCAAGGGTTGGCATAATCAGAATCGGAAGGCCAGCCACCTTATCTATAAAACCTCTGATTTCCTGGCCAGATGACTTGGTCAGCGCCATTGGTGGCCACTCGTTTATACTTCAGGGAGGACATGAATTTGATGGAAGAGAGCTGGCTCCATTGGACGAGGAAGAATTGAGAAGGATTGTTAAAGAGTTAAAAGAAAAGAAAGTTGAATCTGTAGCAATTTCTGCCGTTTTCTCTCCTGTGAATAACGAACATGAACTGAGAGCAGCGGAAATTGTGAGGGAGGTTCTTGGTGATGTTCCAATCTCACTCTCGCACGAAATAGGGAGCATTGGTTTGCTGGAAAGGGAGAATGCTGCAGTTTTAAACGCAGCAGTGGTAAAGGTTGCAAAAACTGCGGTAAAATCGTTTGAAAGTGCTTTGAGGGAAAAAGGAATAGAAGCACAGGTGTATATCACACAGAACGACGGTACGTTGATGTCTGCCGAATACGCTTTGAAGTATCCTGTGCTAACGATAGCATCTGGACCTGCAAACAGTTTGAGGGGAGGAGCATTTCTATCTGGGCTTAAGAATGCCATAGTGGTTGATGTTGGGGGTACAACTACCGATATTGGAGTTTTGGTAAATGGATTCCCCAGAGAGAGCTCTGTTGCCGTTGAAATTGGCGGTGTAAGAACGAACTTCAGAATGCCGGATTTAATCTCCATTGGCCTCGGCGGAGGAAGCTTGGTAGAGTTTGTGGATGGCAAGGTCAGAGTTGGTCCGAAAAGCGTTGGTTATAGGCTGGAGAAGGAAGCTTTGGTTTTTGGAGGAGACAAACTGACCGCCACTGATATTGCTGTGCATCTGGGAAGAGCTAAACTTGGAGATCCATCAAAGCTAAGCGGTTTAGATAGATCTCTGGCTGAAAAAGCTGCAGATAAGATGAAAACAATGGTAGAGGATGCTATAGACAGGATGAAAACGAATCCCGATCCAGTTCCTGTGATACTTGTTGGTGGAGGAAGTATTTTGCTTCCCGGGGAATTGAGAGGTGCCTCCCAAGTCATCAGGCCTCCGCATTTTGAAGTTGCAAACGCCATTGGTGCAGCGATTGCTCAAGTCAGTGGTGAGATTGACAGGGTATTCTCCCTCGAAGAAAGGGGAAGAGAGGATGTGCTCAGGGAAGCAAAGGAAATAGCCATTCAGGAAGCAATCAAAGCCGGAGCAGATCCGAGAACTGTCGAGATAGTTGATGTAGAGGAGGTTCCATTAGCGTACCTCCCCGGAAATGCCATCAGAATTAGGGTAAAAGCCGCTGGATACTTGAAAATTTAAAATTTGGGAATTGGGAAGTTTGGGATTTCGAAATTGGGGGTGATGTTTTTGGAAAATGCAAAAGAGGAGCTTTTTAAAGACTACGAAAGGGAACCGGTGCCAGCAGAACTCAGGAAGAACTGGCTTGAAATGGGTCTAGTGTGGGTAGGAATCGGAATGTGTCTGGCCGCCTTGATGCTAGGGGGAGTCGTGGGTTTTGGCCTTGATTTAACTTCTGCGGCTGCTGCCATTGTCCTCGGTAGCTTGGTTTTGACAGTGATCAACTCCCTATGTTCAATAGTCGGTGCTGATACAGGGTTATCTACTGCAATGATAGGTAGATTCGCATTTGGGGATGTGGGTGTTTACATCACTGCCGCAGTTTTGGCATTGGGGGCTTATGGATGGTTTGCCGTGCAGCTTGGGCTTTTTGGGGAGACAGCTGCCACAGGAATTGATTTGATTGTCGGAGCAAGTGTGAGTACCCAGCTTTTGATAATAATTGGTGGTATATTGATGCTGGCAACCGCCATTTATGGCTACAGAGGTATTGCACTTCTCAGCAAAATTGCAGTGCCGATTATGACACTTATACTCCTCGCATCTCTGATTCAGGTTTTAAATGAGCACTCATGGAGTGAGTTAGTGGTTGAACCGCCACCAGGAGATCCAATGCCGTTCGGCGTCGCAGCATCAATTATAGCCGGCTCGTTCATGGTTGGCGCGGTTATAGGACCGGATATCACAAGATATGCAAAGGACAGGAAGCATGCTGTTGGAGCTGCAATTCTCGGGTTCCTTATAGGGTTCAGCCTGATGGTTTACCTCGGCTCAATACTCGCCCACGCGGTTGGTGAATGGGATGCAGTCAAGATAATGATCGGACTTGGATGGGGATTGATAGCGATAGTAGTCCTGATTCTTGCACAGTGGACCACAAACGACAACAATCTTTATTCCGCAGCATTGAGCTTGTCGGTCATCTTCAGAACTTGGCCAAAATGGAAGCTTACACTGGTTGCTGGCATCCTGGGCATCATCATAGCTCTCTCCGGCATATACGGTAAATTTGTGCAGTGGCTAATGATTCTCAGTGCAACCATACCGCCCATAGGCGGGATATATGTTACAGACTACTTCCTGTTCCACAGAGACATGTATAAATACGAAAATCTTGACAAGGTTCCAAAATTCCGCCCACTCATGTTTCTAGCCTGGATTGGAGGTTCTCTAATTGCGTTCTGCACGACACCACCTCCAACAGGTTTCGGCCTGTTTAAGCTGACGACGGTTCCGGCAGTGGATGCGTTCATCGTAGCAGTAATTTTACAGGCGGCACTTACTTGGACATACAGAAGAGTAAGAGGAGAGTGGCCCGAAGTTGTTCCCCTCTGATTTATTATATTTTTAGTAAAATTTAATTTTAAAGAGGTGAAAAAGTGACAGTAAGGGTAAGGGTAATAGTCCCAATAATAGTCAGCATATTTGATGAGGAGGTTAAGAGGGAGTTTAAAGCATACGCTTCAGAAAAAACTGAAATAGAAGTGGTACATTTGGATAAGGGGCCGGCATCCATAGAATCTGAGTATGATGAAGTTCTTGCTGCGCCAGATATCCTGAACAAAACGATTGAAGCGGAAAAGAAGGGATTTGATGGTGTTATAATAGACTGCTTTGGCGATCCTGGAGTAAAGGCTGCAAGAGAAGTCGTGAGTATTCCAGTTGTTGGAGCTGCTGAACCATCCATGCTTTTCGCATGCTCCTTAGGGCAAAGGTTTTCGGTGGTTACAGTACTGAAAAACGTAATTCCGATGATAGAGAACATTGCCAAGGTGCTGGGAGTAAGTGAAAAGCTTGCATCGGTTAGAAGCATAGACATTCCTGTTCTTGAACTCCATGATAAAGAGAGGCTGAAGAGTGCACTTTACGATGAAATGGTGAAGGCAATAAAGGATGATGGGGCTCACGTGTTGATTTTGGGCTGCACAGGCATGATGGGCGTTGCAAGTGATTTGCATGAGATGCTGAAAAAGGATGGATATGATGTGCCAGTAATTGATCCCGCTGCCGCATCCATCAGGTTCATGGAGGCGCTGATAGGGCTGGGTGTAAGGCAGAGCAGATTGACATACATGAAGCCGCCCGAAAAGGAGAGACGAGTGTAATGGCGTCGGTATTAGAGATAGTACTTAAAAGGAGGAGCATACGGAAGTTCAAAGCTCAACCAGTAGAAGATGAAAAAATCGAAAAGGTCCTGGAATCCGCAATTTGGGCTCCGTCTGCTGGCAATCTGCAACCGTGGGTTTTCGTAGCTGTCAGGGATGTCAAAAATGTCGAGAAAATAAAATCCGTATCGCCCGGCATGTTCGACTTACCGCCAGCAATAATCGTGGTTTGTAGGGACATGAAGATAGCAAGGAAAGCTGGAAATGAAAACCTATCCATCTTTGATATAGCGATGGCAACTCAAAATATGCTGCTTGTAGCTTGCGAGCTCGGATTGGGGGCATGTCCGATAAGGTCTTTCAATCAAAAAGCAGTACAGGTGCTTCTTGACTTACCGAATCACGTCATTCCGGAACTGCTTGTTACCATTGGATATCCAGAAACGATACCAAATCCACCAAAAAGAAGAGAAGGAACTATCTTTTTTGAAAAATATGGTGATAAGAATGGATAACGAAATAAAAAAAGACTTTTTTGAGCTTTTGTGTTTCATATTGAGCAGTGCCAGAGGATTGATGGAGGAACCACAGGTCTATGGGCCCTTTAGACTGGTAGACACGGCAAGCAGAATAATCTCTATACTTGAGAAATACCAGATGGCTGATGATTTTCTTTTAAAAGAGAAGTCAAAAATCGAAGAGGGGAAGTATTCAGTGATGGAAGGAGAGGACACATTTAGAGGTTTTCTGGACCAAATCATGCTTGATTTTGCCAGAGAACTCAAAAATAGGGATTGAGGCAATCCGGGAGGGATGTCATGAGGAAAATGAAGATAACTGATATTAAGGTAGACAGGTATAATTTGTCACTAAAAAAGCCCTTTAAAATCGCTTTAGGTGAAATAAAGGATGCAAAAAATGTGCTTGTGAGGGTGTTCTGTGATGAGTTAGTCGGTGTGGGTGAGGGGGCGCCAAGCCCTTTGATAACCGGCGACAATCAGGAGGGTTGCCTGTCATTTATTGATGCAATCGCTCCAGCATTGAGAGGAGAGGAACCGAATCTCCAAGTGTTAGAGGAGAAGACTAGTTATATCAAAGGCGTACCTGCTGCGAAAGCAGCTCTTGATATCGCCATATACGATTTGATTGGGAAGTATTTTTCTGAGCCTTTATGTCGGATCTTAGGAGGTTACAGAAAGGAGTACAGAAATGAGATTGAAACTGACATAACAATTGGAATAGGAAGTCCTGAAATCGTTGAGAAGCTGGCAATGGAGGCAGCATCGGAAGGATACGGTATCATTAAGATCAAAGCTGAGGGGGACATAAAGGCAGATTTGGAAAAAGTAGAGCTTCTTGATAGTATGGGATTTAAGATAAGGGTGGATGCAAATCAGGGATTCACACCCAAAGATGCCGTCAGGTTCATAAAAAAACTCAGCAATTTCAATGTGGAATTTATTGAACAGCCTGTAGCTGCTTGGGACATAGACGCACTCAAGTATGTGCGTGAGAACAGTGAGATTCCGGTAATAGCCGATGAAAGTGTCCACTCAGCAAGGGATGCGCTGTTAGTTGTGAAACATGATGCAGTGGACGGTATTAATATCAAACTCATGAAATGTGGAGGCATATCTGAGGCGATTAAGATAATCCATGTGGCTGAAAGTGCGGGGATTCCATGCATGATTGGGTGTATGTTAGAGTCAAGAGTCTCGTTGACTGCCGCAGCTCATCTAGCCTTTGCTTTTAAGAACATAAAATATGTCGATCTTGATTCTCACTTATTTTTAAGGGACGACCCTGTAAAAGGGGGCATAGAAGTCAAGGATGGCAAAATATCCCTGCCCGATGAACCTGGGCTTGGGATTGAAGCGATTGGGAGAGTTGGAAAGGTGTAGATGAATTCAGGAAAAAGTAAATACTGAAAACACAGTTAATCCAATAGGCGGGAAGAATGCTGGACGAAATAGACAGAAGAATCCTGAGACTTCTGCAGGAAGATGGGAACATATCCCTTAGTGAAATAGCTGACAAATTGAACATCGGTGTTGCAACTGTCCATAGAAGAATTCAGAGGATGAAAATGGAGGGTATAATCAAGAAAAAGATTGTGGTTGTCGATCCAGAAAAAATCGGTAAAAATATCTTAGCTTTTGTTGAAATCAAAGCTTTACCAAATTACGAAGACGAGATACTGGACACATTATCATCTTTTGAGGAAATTACAGAAATTTATTGGGTAACTGGTGATTTTGACCTGATTATAAAGCTTATTGTGGGAGATATAAAGGAATTCACAGAGGTAATCAAAAAGATCAGAAAGATGAAGGGAGTGGTAGACACGAGAAGTGCTATAGTGGTGAAAACCAAGAAAGAGGAGCATAGAATTAAGATTTAAGATTTAGGGTTGGGATTGTAGTTAGGGGCAGGAAATTAAGGGTTAGGAGTTGATATAAGTATGATAAAGGTCGATAAGGGGTTAGTAAAAAGGATTGCTAGAGGCGCGGAGGTGCTTGGAAGTGGTGGGGGTGGGGAAACTTACATTTCTGAACTAATGGCCATGCAACTCCTCGACGATGGCAAATCTACTCATCTGATAGATGTGAGAAATGTCCCAGACAGCGCACTGATAATATGTGTGGCTTTGATGGGGTCTCCTTTAATTTTAAAAGAGAAGCTCCCTAACGGATTTGAAGCAATAAATGTCCTGAAGATGTTGGAAAATTACTTCGGAGAAAGAACATATGCCATTGCTCCAGTTGAGGGTGCTGGGGTCAATTCGATAACGCCGATTGTAGCAGCTCTGAACTCCGATGTACCTGTAGTCGATGCAGACGGAATGGGGAGAGCATTTCCGGAGCTCCAGATGACTACTTTCCATCTTTATGGAATCTCCATCACGCCGATGGCGATATCAGATGAAAAGGGGAACACAATATTCGTTGATTCTGTAGATGACGAGTTTGGCGAATGGTTTGCGAGGGGGATAACAAGACTGATGGGAGGATACTCTTGGCTTGCACTTTATGCCATGACTGGCAGGGAATTAAAAAAGTCAGCAGTCCGGAATACCATCACAAAATCTGCCAAAATTGGGGATGTTCTAATGTCGGATATGTCAATTGAATCAAAAGTACATGAAGTGTGCAAAATTGTAGGAGGGACGCTTCTCGGAGAAGGAAAAGTTGTCGAAGTCAGGAGAAGAAAATTCAAGAGATTTTACGGCGGGGAAGCAAAGATTACTGGTGAAAGTAATATCAGGATCATCTTTCAGAACGAATTTTTGATTGCGGAAAATGGAATTGAGAGAGTCACCGTGCCCGATATAATAACACTGCTGGACAGAGACACCCTGCAACCCGTTACCGCTGAAGAGATAAGGCATGGATGCAATGTTTATGTTGTTACAATACCTGCTGACGAGAAATGGAAGAGTGATAGAGGCTTGGAGATAGTAGGACCGAAGGCGTTCGGACTAGATGAATTCAAATGACGGATTTTTTCAGTTGTTGTTTGGGTTATGGTATGGTTCACTTTTAAGTGAGTGAGTTTGGAAATGCGTGGGATGGGCTGGTCATCTCCACTTACATAAGTCTAAACCCTCACCAGCTCTCCGTTCTCAATCCTGTACCTTGCATAGCCTGGCGTGATGTCGAAGGTTATGCTCTGGTCGACGCCTATCCAGTAGGTGTTTCCCACCAAAAAGTCCTCCTCCCTCTTTATCCTGATCACCACGTCGTGGAAGCGCTCCATGAACGTTTTCAGAAACCTGATAACCTCTCATACCTGCTGTATGCATCGGTAATATGGTATACAGCAAAAGAAATGAAAGTACTGATTGACTTGAGCGATAGTGCCTAAGAGAGCTTTAGTATTAAGCTGCTGAGGCTTAGAGACTTTGAATGGACACGTTAAGGCAAATTTACATGTCTTCCATCACAGGCTTATCTTCGACAAACTCGGAAGGCAAACCAATTTTCTTGAAATAACCGCACATCGCAATACAGGCAAATCTTTCAGTAGAATAATGAGTTCCCCCCAAAATGTTGATTCCGTGTTTTTCAGCAAATTCGTGCGCCTTTCTTGAATGGTCATTTTTCACAGTTATCCCCGTTACGAAGGTGTTTACTCCCGCTAACGCGATTTCCTCCAGCATATCAGCATTATTTCCACCACCAGCAATAACTGCAACAGCCCCATCTTTAATTTCGTCATCTCCGTACTTGTACAGTCTGACACCATGTCCGACGGCAGATTCGAATCTCTCTTTCAATTCCTGTATGGCTGCTAAATCTGTTTTTCCAAAAACACCGCATAGAGATCCATTGTAAGGTGCAAAAGGTTTTTCAGGCTTTATTCCCAGGGCTCTTGCAAGAGTCACGCTCGTCGAATAACTGCCGTAATTATCTAAAGGCACGTGAAGGCTGTAAATCGATATTCTTCTACCTCTGAATTGTTGCAGTAATTTTACATCCATCTGCTGAAAAACTTCAGGAGCCTTCCTAATGTCCCAGATTAGCGGGTGATGGGTGAAGAGCATTGCATCCTCTACGCCGTTATCTAAAACTTTTTGCATGACTTCCTTTGATGGAAAAACGGCAGTATAGACTTTGTTTACCTCTATTGCAAAATCACATACTAGGCCAATTGACCTCTTCTTGAAGTTATCACTTAGAAAATCTGCAACAGGGCCCATATATTCCACCCACTCCTCACTCATTTCAGAAGTGATGAAATCTTTCTCGAGCCGTTGATACAGTTGGGCTGCCTTCATGATATAACAAGATTAATTGGATTAATTTATAAAATTTGCCTCATTGCAATTGAATACATTCACAATTTGAGTTTGCAAGTTACAGTGAAGTGGAGTCACCCTGACAGCTGAAACAGCTCGCGCAGAGATGTGTGGTGACGGTTCAGCAACCAGACTATCAGCCAGCCAAAGATGAAATTGGAAGACGCCGTTTCTACCAGATGCGTCAACCGCACGGTTTCGGGCATGTACGGATTTGGTAGCAAGAGCTGGGAGTTCATTAACACGGCAAACAATAGGCCAACCGCCAGTCCTGCCTCCCACCACTGTCCCCTCATCATCCGGATTACTGGCAATGCCAGAGCCGTCCACATCAGTGCCCGCAACGCTTGAAAAAGGGGCAACCAGGACGGTATCTCGATCTGCGCATAGTACTCACGAACAGCAGGATTTTGCCAGGCGACGAGATAGCCGAATGTGTAGTATAGAACCAGATATCCCACGACAATAGCAATCAGTTTCCAGATCCACTCACTTCTGGGCATGACCAGTCGTGGGTTTGAAACATACAGCTTTTCCCCTCCCATCTTGCCCAAAATCAGCACGGCCAGCGGTGAGAACAGCCCTGCAACAATTGCTCCCAGCAGAAAGAGATTAGGGAGTGTTCCTGGAGGCAACATATTGGAGAGGAAAACAGCCGATTCGATTTGAGACATGACTGTCATCACGCCATAGAAGACGAAGAAGACTGTGGCTACCAGTCGCCAGCCAGTCCACTGGGATCTGAGAACTGGATATGCTAGGACAATGGTGTTCAAGAAACAGACTATCAGTAAGGTCATTAATACTACGCCGGCCCGCTCCGGACGGCTCTCGCCTATCTGACCAGTGATAGCAGAGGCCACGCCGAAGCTAATGAACAGAATAATAGTCAGTGCGAGCACCTTCAGCCCCAGTATAACTGCTGATTTCGCGTTCATAGATCACTCCTTCCCAAGTGAAGTCTAATGGTTTGCACGTTTGCGATGTATCGGAAGCGGAGCACTGCAAAACGCGTTGCTACCTCATTTCTCACCTGAAGCCACAAATATGCTGATCCTAGCATATTCGTCTCCGCAACTGGATTGAGCACAGCAATCCTCGCCTGCACACTCTACACTTACATTTCTGAGCCCTGCCTCCTTAAACCACCGTTCAATATCTTCTCTCCTGAAACCCATCCATCTGTCGTGATGCTCATCCCTCAGGAACTCGAAAGCGTGTTCGTCCAGATCCGTAACGACCAGTTTACCTCCCGGCTTCAGAATCCGCACCATCTCCCTTATTGCCTTCAATGGAGACTCTACATGATGGAGGTACATGTTGGCGAAAACGTAGTCAACAGCTCCATCCGGGATGGGAAGCTTTTCTGCATCTCCTTTACGGTAATCGATCTCATCGGAAAGCTCGAACTTCTTCTTCATCTCCGCTAGCATCGCTTCGGACCTGTCAACGGCGATCACTTGCAAGCCCTTGCGAACCAGCCCTTCAGTAATGAAGCCGGTACCCGCTCCGATGTCGGCAGCAATCCTGCCTTTTTCCACGCCGGCTATTGACAAAGCCCTGTCCCTGACCGCCTCTGAAAAGAAGCTTTTACGCATCTCGTCCCACTGACGGGCTACCTGATCGAAATAATCCTCGTTACTCACGGCCCTTCACCACTTTTTTGGCTCGTGACGCGTAACATGTGGGAATATGTAAAGTTTGTGTAATGGAGGTCAATTCACTTATTACTAGCCTGAACAGCAAGGGGGAGTGGAGACTGTGAGTGGATGGCTTTTGAACTAAAAATCCTTGTGCGGCAGTACTTTTCAGAGCTTACTGTTATCAATCCTCGTTTATCAGCGAATGACAGGGATAAAAACTCGGGGTCGTTGTTGTGGTTGGTTATGGCAAACGGAAACTTTCCCTTATCGAAAAATACCGATCCTCTGGATATTTCTGGCGATGATTCTTGGTGTTGCACTAGGATACATCTATCCTGGAGTTGCCACCATCATTGGCTCATTTAGTATAGGCACAACTTCTATTCCAATAGCCATCGGCCTGATTCTCATGATGTATCCTCCCCTCACGAAGGTGAGGTATGAGGAGATATGGAAGATTTTCGGCAACCTCAATCTCCTCGCCTTTTCCAGACCGAGGTTTTCTGTGTTCGCCCTTCTGCCTGTTGCAACAAGGATGTGCTGGGCTTTAAGCATTAATGTCTGGTCATCAACCCTGACAACCACATCTTTCTCCTCTCCTCCCTTTCTGACCTCATAGCACATTCCTTTGACACTTCTCCTATCACGATCCTGCCATCTGGGTCAACTTGTATTCCCACATTTAAGACGCCCCCATATTGTATAACAAAGATATTTTGAGCGTCTCAAATTTATGAGATAAAATAAATATTGGAATTAAAACTCTACAATCTTCCAAAATGATAAGATGTATCTCAACGTTAAAATCTGAAACAAAGAAAAATTTAAATTTCGAAGTGTGCTATATCAAGGCATGCTTAAAATAAATGTGGAGGTGATAATAAACCTGCTCAAAAAAGGCATAGAGATTGAAGAAAATAACATCCACATCCTCCTGAAATTATTCATAGCTGAGAACGACAAAAGAAAGAGAAAAATGATTTATGAGCTTCTCAGAGATTCGGAGTGTCATAAAGCTATCCTCGCACACTGTCTCAGAGCTCTCAAAGGTGAGATGCCCGTTATACCCCCAAATAAAAATTATGGGTTCGAGGAGATGCTCGCATCCCAAAAGATGGCAATCCTCAGAGATATTAAAATCACAATAAGAGATTTTTACATCTACTTCTTCGAAGACCTTAAAAAGGCGAATCTGGAGAAAATTATGGAAAAAGATAAAGCAGATGAGTTATTGTCCAGCATTGAAACAATAATCAAGGAAAAGGAGAGGCATTTGAAGTTAATTGAGGAGTTGTGGGATTCTCATTGATGAAAAGAGTTAAACCAACCCCGGTAGTCCGATACACATTTGTCTCACTCAACTGTTACAGGATCACGCACAGTGGCCCTTCCAAGAATAAGTCTGAGGACATTTGGCACCTCACTTTCTCTTTTTCCAGCACCGTAGCTGACCCTTTCAATAATAAAAGGTTGTTTGAACGACCCCTCGGAGTAATAAGCAAAGATAGCTGCTGCCGTAGGAGTTAAAAGCTCCCCCTCGCCATCATAAACGGCTTCAATTTTACTTCTGGTAAGAATTTCTAGGGTTGCGGGGGCTGGCGCGGGATATCTGCCATGAGAGAATTCAACAAAGCCACCCCCAAGCCTTATGGGGGTTGTGAAAATCTTGTACCCCTTCTCCTTAAGCCTTCCGATTCCAATGGCGGCGGCTGCGATATCGAAAATTGCGTCATCACTTCCCACTTCGTGAAAGACAGCCTCTCTGTAATCCCTCCCGTGGATTTTTCCTTCAGCCTTTGCCAGAATTTCGAAAATGGAGATTGTGTCCTTCTTAACTCTATCATTTAGCTTGGAAGAAGATATGATTTCTACAACCTCTCCAAACGTTCTCTCTTTCCCACCTTCCCCTACTTCGATCTGTGATGCGGAAATACCTCTTTTTCTAACCTCTGAAACCCTAGGTTTGAGATCTATACCAAGAATTCTTGGAACTTCCATCAATTCTTCCTCATTCAGAGTAACTTGAAGTAGTGAGGCTATTATCATATCTCCACCTGCACCATTGAAGGCATCAAATATTGCAACTTTCATTTTTTCCCTCAAATTCTTTAATACTGTGACAACAAATGTGACTTACCTCCCAACTCAATGTGAAACCGCTAAAGGTTTAGGTCTTGTAATGGTCTAAACATCAAATATGATAAAAAACTTTCCATTGACAAGTATTAAGTTTTACTATGGAGTAATACAAACTATTAATTATTTACTTATATTGGATTAACCGTCTGAATTTGGTGGTAGTATGGGAGAAGTGAACTGGGAATGGGTTGAAGAGAAGTTCAAGGAGGAGGGACCGGAATTCAAGTGTTTGTTCATCCCTTACGGATTTCC
>JGI24020J35080_1000470_pt1 | contig 31441 bp, 28 predicted proteins | sample Deesub1362A_J573_FD_35080 | JGI IMG/M metagenome (IMG submission 35080) | reverse complement strand
CCGCCCGCCTCGGCCACGGGGAAGGGCGTATCGCCGGGGGAAAACCACTCCTTTTCCCGGTAGAAGAGGTGGGCCTTGCGGTAGAGGAGCACAAGCCCCTCCGGACCCACGAGCACAGCCGAGTTGAACACGCGCTCGGACGCAAGCTCAGCCAGGCCCGCGGCGATGTAGCAACGCTGCCTTTTGGCCCAGGCGATGAGGGCCTGGGTCGTGGGTCCATCGGGCACAGGCTCCGCCAGCTCTCGCGCTTCCCCCCGCGAGGTGAACTGATACCCGGTGGAGAAGAGCTCCGGCAGTACCCACAGGTCCGCTTGTTTCCCCTCCATGAGGCTCAAGGCGAACTCGACGTTCCTTTCCACCTCACCGAACCGGGGCTCAAACTGCACGTATCCGATTTTCATGGCCACACTATACCGTGACGCCTCCAGGGTGCCCAACGGGCCGGGCTTTGTGTCCCAGCGCTATAATGGATTGTTCATCTGGGAAGGAGAGAGCGCGTGTTCAAGACGATCGGCCGGGAGGAACTGAAGGCGAAATTGGAGCGGGATGACGACTTCGTGCTCGTCGAGGTCCTTGGGCCCGAGGACTATGCTCGGGGGCACATCCCCGGCGCGATCAACATCCCGCTGGAACGCATCGCGCACGAGGCGAAGCGCCGCCTTTCCTTGGAAAAGGAGATCGTCGTGTACTGCGCGAGTTCCACCTGCAAGGCGAGCGAGGTAGCGGCGAAGAAGCTGAAGCAGATCGGGTTTACAAACGTGTCGGTGTATGTGGGGGGAAAGCGGGACTGGGTGGAAGCAGGCGGCCCCTTGGTCACCGGGGAAGGAGGTGGGGAAGCGTGAGCGAGCGATTCGAGACCGAAGTCGCCGGCACGCGGCTTGTGCTCGTGCGGGGGGACATCACGAAGGAAGAAGTCGAGGCCATTGTGAACGCAGCCAACCCCCAGCTCACCCCCGGGGGCGGGGTCTCGGGGGCGATCCATCGGGCTGGCGGACCCGAGGTCACCGAGGCCGCGGCCAAGATACGGCGGGAGCGAGGACCGCTTCGCACCGGCGAGGCGGTGATCACCCCTGGCGGAAGCCTTCCCGCAAAGTGGGTGATCCACACCGTGGGCCCGGTGTGGCATGGGGGGACGAAGGGAGAACCTGAGCTCCTCGCTAAAGCTTACCGTTCGTGTCTTGCGCTCGCAGTGGAACGGGGGATTCGCTCTATCGCCTTCCCCAGCATCTCCACAGGGGTATACGGGTACCCAGTGGACCAGGCAGCGCGAGTAGCATTACAGGCAATCCGCGGCTTCCTGGCGGAACATCCCGGGACCCTTTCCGAAGTCCGGTTCGTGCTCTTTTCGCAGACTGACTTTGATGTCTATAGGAAAGCTTGGGAGGAGCTGAACCCCACATAGCACACATGTGAGTGCCTTACCGACTAGTGGTTTTGGTCCAAGTTCGGCACTGAGCTTAAAAATTCGCGCAGAGCCGGACGTAGAGAAGGGGACGGTTGAAGCAGGGAACAAGTCCTCGATCACTAAGATCAGGGTCTATCCACAAGTTCCAGTTGGTCCAGCACGGCTTCGCTGAGAGGGGGAGCGAGTCCCCCTTTGAGTGTAGGGAACTTCTGATGTTAAGTGCCTTCGGAAGGCAGCTTTCGAAAGGGTCGGTATGTGGGCACCAGGCTCTGCAGCACTCTGATAATGGCCTCCCTCTCCCCAGCTTCCAGAGCACGGTGCAGCTGTATAAGTGCATCTCTTAGCTGTTGTCCTCCCCACGGGATTCCCATTTTAGCCACGAAAATTCGTTGGTGGGAAGTGACGTCGGTCCCCTCTTCGGCCGTTAGGATCTCCTCGAAGAGCTTTTCCCCGGGTCGTATTCCGGTAAAGACGATGGGGATATCGCGGTCCGGCTCAAGTCCATGAAACCGAATCAGTTCCTTCGCGAGATCAAGGACCATCACAGGTTTCCCCATGTCCAAGACGAACACTTCTCCACCCTGTCCCATAGCGGCGGCTTGAAGGACTAAGAGGACGGCTTCCGCCGTGGTCATGAAGTAGCGTTTCATCTCCGGGTGAGTGACCGTCACTGGCCCGCCCCGGCGGATCTGTTCCATGAACAAGGGTAGTACGCTGCCACGGCTGCCCAGCACATTTCCAAACCGCACCGCCATACAGCGGGTGGAGGAGTTCTGTCCTATCGCGAGGGTTACCATTTCGGCCACGCGTTTGCTTGCTCCCATGACGGAAGTGGGGTTGACCGCCTTGTCTGTGGAGATCAAAACGAAAGCCTCTGCCCCTGCCCGGCATGCCTCTTCCACCACGTTTTGAGTGCCGAAGACGTTGGTCTTTATTGCCTCGTCAGGGAATGCTTCCATAACCGGCACGTGTTTGTAAGCCGCGGCGTGAAAAACCACTTCGGGATGGTGGTGCTGGAAGAGGGACGCCAACTTTTCCTTGTCTCGCACGTCTCCAACGAGGATTTGAAACTGCCCTTTGGGAAATCTCCTCTCAAGGTCCCGCTCTAATTGAAAAAGCCCTGTCTCGTCGATGTCCAGGGCAAGGAGTCGTTTTGGCGCAAAACGCAACACCTGCCGGCAGAGTTCAGAGCCAATGGATCCAGCCGCGCCTGTGACCAGCACAACTTTTTTTTGGAGAAAGCGCTCTACCGTCCCAGTATCGATGGAGACCGGTTCGCGGCCCAAAAGATCTTCCGGCCGCACTTCTCGCACCTCGGACACCTTTACCTCACCAGTGTAGAGCTCGCTGAGAAACGGGATGATCTTGATCTCTTTGGCCCCTCCTCTGCGGGCAAGTTCTACTGTCTCCCGGATTACCCGTGATGGGGCCGATGGCATGGCGATGATCACTGCTTCTGCCCGTTGGGAACGAATGAGATCGGGCAGACGATCCCTAGGGCCGAGTACCCGCACGCCGTGAATGACTAGTCCCTGCTTTCCTGGATCATCGTCTACAAACCCCACTGGCCAAAAGCCTGCTTCCTTTTCCTGCAATATGCCTCGAAGAAGCTGCTCTCCCGCGTCGCCCGCTCCAACGATTAGAGTCCGCCGTCCACGATCCCGCAGGCTCCCCCGCGCGTGAAGATGTCGGACAACCCGTTTGTAAAGGCGGATTCCGCCTATGCCGATCAGCGTAAAGGCAAAATCGATGGCCAGTATGGACCGTGGCATCCCGGAGAAGGCTGGTAAATGGCGGAGGAGAAAGAGCGAGCCTGCCAAGGCCAAGGAACCTATGGAACAAGCGACGAATGTGTTAAAAATCTCCTCCACGCCCACATAGGCCCAACTGAAGCGGTACATGCGGAACAGCGCTAAAAGAGGAATTTTTATCCCCAAGGCAAGGAGTAAAGTCCGGTAGAACACGGGAAGATAGCGATGGGGAATATACCCGTCGAACCGCAATAAAAACGCCAGGTACAACGAAAGCACGATTACAGCTGCATCGGCCAAAAGAAAAGCCAGGCTTTGCCAAAGCCTTGGCCGACAGCACCAGAAGGCCAAGATCCCCCGCATTTCACCCCCTCACATACGCCTTACAAGATCAGCTAGTGTATCCACTACATACTCAATTTGTTCTTTTGTCAACCGATTGTAAAAAGGAAGGGCGATCGTGCGCGCCGCCACTGCTTCTGTTATCGGAAAGTCTCCCTCTTTTGTGCCGAGAAGCTCTTGGTAAAAGGGCTGTAGATGTATCGGTTCAAAATAAGCACGACAGCCAATGCCCTGCGCCTGCAGCCCTTCGATTATCCGATCTCGGTTCTCACGCGAGAACTCCGGTGCCAGCCGCACCACGTACACGAACCAGCTCATCCGAACACCCGGGGCCACGTAGGGAGGCTCCACCCCCTCCACCCTAGCCAACGCCTGCGTATACCAAGCAGCTACTTTAGCACGAGCCTCAATGATTTCTTCGATCCGAGAGAGCTGGGCGAGGCCCAACGCCGCCGACATTTCGTCCATACGATAGTTGTACCCCAAACGCACGTGTTTCAGCCATGCTCCGCCCTCCCCTCGCCCTTGATTGACCATACTACGGCAGAGGGCAGCGATCTCTGGATCGTCCGTTACCACTACGCCGCCTTCCCCGGTAGTGATTTGCTTGTTAGGGTAAAAACCAAAGATAGCAGCATTCCCGAAAGACCCACACTGCCTGCCACCTAGCTCCGATCCCAAGGCTTCTGCTGAATCCTCGATAAGTAGAAGGCCGTGCTTTTCAGCAGTTCGCTCCAGGGCCGGCCAATCGGCCGGATGACCGAAAACATCGACAGCAAGGATCGCCTTGGTGTGAGGTGTGATAGCTTCTTCTACACGTTCGGGATCGATGTTCAAGGTCTTTGGGTCGATGTCCACAAAGACAGGTTTTGCTCTTTCATATAGGATGCAGTTGGAGGAGGCGATGAAGCTGAAAGGAGTGGTGATCACCTCATCCCCTAGTCCAATGCCTAAAGCACGGACTACAAGATGCAGGGCACTAGTGCCGCTGTTCGTGGCCACAGCGTGGTGCACGCCAATGAATTTCGCGATCGCGCTTTCAAACTCCCTTAGTTTAGGCCCTAGAGCCAAGTGCGGAGTTCGAAGAACAGCGGTAACCGCCTCCACCTCCGCTTCAGTAAGATCCGGCTGAGCGAGGGGAATTCTCACCTTGAGCCTCCCTTGATACTTGTTCCCGCTTTCCACAAGTCTATAGATCGTACTTACCAAAAATTGAATAAGTAATCGATAAATCAGTTCCGCTTTTCGATCTGAGCAAGAATCGGTTCCAAAACGCTGAGTGTCTCGATCTCAAAGTCAGGCGCCCCCTCAGCGGACAGCGGTTCTAAGTGTCTGTAGAGCCCATCTGGCCAGCGAACGCGTGTGGTCCACATACCTGCTTGTCGGGCCCCAAGGAAGTCCTTGACAGGATTATCCGCTACATAGACCGCTTCAGACCCTGTGACGCCCAACTTTGCCAAAATCGTTTTAAAGGGCCAAACACTGGGTTTCCACACCTCAGGACCCCGTTCATCAGAAAAGACTACTGCATCGAAATACGACGTAAGCTTCAGAGAAGCAAGCTTGTTTCTCTGTACCTCCAGGTATCCATCACTGACCAACCCCAGGCGGTAGCGTCGACGAAGGCGCTGCAGTAACTCCGGAACCTGAGGGTAGGGCATAATATTCGGGTTATGTCTTCGATATATCTGCACCATACGAGAAACCCAAGCATCAGGCTCGAGTCCGTGCCTTTTAAGCCAGCGGTTGAATATGTCACCCCGAATGCCTTGGTCAAAGAGCTTACAAAGTTCGACAAAGCCTTCATCCATTGGGATACCAAGATATTGGTCCGCCCAGGCAGCCACAGCCCGAAATCCGCTAAATACAAAAGCCCGTTCCGGGTAAAGCGTATCATCTAGATCAAATACGACAGCTTGCAATTTGGGCATAGTCCTTCTCGCTCAAAAAGTAAGAGTCATCAAAACGAGTAAGATAAAGACCAACTTGATAAGAACCTATCGGAGGAATTTCGATCTCTCGCCCGGCGGCTAGGGCCAGCAGCCAGTGGGGTGACTGCACGCCAGCGGCGATTCCTAAAGGTACACCACCACCAAAGCGAGGGTTGATTTCGGTAAAGTAAGGTTCGCCATCACGCAATATACATTGAATTGTAATTGGTCCTATAACCCCTAACTCTTTGACGATAGTTAAACAGTACTGCGTAATTTTTGGGTCATAGATCGTTTTTCCTTTGGCTACCTCTCCCCAACGCACTTCGATGCGTTGGCGAGAAACGACAGCCAATACATTCCCCTCAAAATCACAAACAACATCGTTAGTCACTTCTGGTCCAGGCAAATGCTCCTGCACGAGAGGATCGGGTATATAGTCTAGAAAAAAAGCAAGTTCCCTGCCGTCACGAACTTTGAAGGCAAACTTACTCGCACTGCCAAACCTAGGCTTAATAAACACTGGATAGCTCAGGGCAGCGAAAGGCACATCCTTTGGGAGCCAGGAGCGGGGTGTAGGCACGCCTATTCGGCGAAAGAACTGATAAGTCAGCCATTTGTCAGCTGTAGTAGTCGCTGCGTCCTCAGACACAACCACTACACGCGCTCCAGTGGCTTCAAGGTCGGATCGATGTCGAGCTAATACGGGTATGTCAAAATCTGTTAATGGAAAAATAAGATCCACTTGTTCTCGCTCACAGATATGCACAAGCGTGGAGATGTAGTTTGGGTCAGAGGTGCGTGGCACGATATAGAAACGATCTGCTAGCTGCAGTGTCGGCGCGAGCGGATCGATGTCTACAGCAACTATATTGCCTGTAAGTTTCAAGTCAGCATAAGCTCGCTTGAAAGCCCGGAGCAGCTCAACGCGCCGCCCAGAACTTGTAAAGAGGACACTAATATCAGATTGCACCTTTAACACCTCCCACCACACAGTTTACTGGTTAGGTAGGCGGAGGTTCTACAAAGGGGTCATTAATTCCTTCCTCCCCATAAACCCCTTCACGTTTAATAAGGACGACCCACAACGTTCTGAACAAGATCTTGATGTCAAGCCATAGGGACCAATGGTCAACATACCAAACATCAAGCTCTATGCGTTTCTTCCAGGGAAGTCGGTTCCTGCCTGAAATCACAGCCAGACTTGTAATTCCAGGCTTCATAAGGAGTCTTCGCCTTTGGAAATCGTTGTAATGTTCGACCTGGTACTTAAGGGTAGGACGTGGGCCTACTAAGCTCATTTCCCCTTTCAGCACATTGATGAGCTGAGGCAATTCATCAAGACCCCACTCCCGCAAAAATCGACCAACCCTCGTAATCCGAGGGTCGTACCTTGCAACATTGTAGCCCAACCCTAGATGCACAGCCCCTTCTATCATAGTGCGGAACTTCCAGGTCTTGAAGATCTTACAGTCTTTACCCACTCGTTCCTGCCTGAAGAAAACAGGGCCCTTAGAGTCAAGCTTGATTGCCAAGGCGATGAGAGTAAAGGGAATCGCTAGCAAGAGCAAGCCAATGAGGCTGATAAAGACGTCAAGCACGCGCTTGAGACCCCGCTGGAGCTGCACGCTCACATCCCTTCTACCATTCCTCAAGTTGCCTCTGTCGCGATCTGTCTCACTTTGTGGATACGTCTCATCCTTAATCAAGCTCTTCTATCTAGAAAGCGTCGGTGCCACAACTCGAATACAAGCAACAGCCATAGGTGTTTATCATATACTTCTTTGCCTTGTTCGTGAGCTTTGTATAGCTTTTTGATGTAATTAAAATTGAAGTAGCCACGCGAGCGAGTCTTTGGATCGAAGAGCACTTCCCAGACAAAGTCTTTCAATTTGCCCCGAAACCAGGGATCAGTAGGCACAGCAAAGCCATGCTTGGGCTTGTGCAACGTACTCTCCGGCAAGATACCCTTCATTGCTTGCTTCAGTATATATTTAGTCTTAAATCCTCTGATTTTATACTTTGCCGGAATAGCCGCAGTAAACTCGACCAGTTCATGATCCAGGAACGGGACCCGCGTTTCTAAACTTACAGCCATACTGGCCTTGTCGACCTTCTCTAAGTACGTGTCGGGCAGCCACGTCTTCTGGTCAACGTACATTACTTTGTCGAGCAATGGCTTACCACTAGCCCGTTGGTAATAACGCTTGTAAACCTCGAAAGCATCCAAGCCCTCTAGGATAGCGGTGAGCTGCGCGTTGAAGAGTTGCCACTTCATCTCATCGCTGAAGACAGTCAACCAGCTACCATAGCGTATAGGCGGGTTTGTTATGCTCAGTGTGTTCAAAGTCTTCTTCAGGCGTCGGAGGCGCGGTAGACAACCTACAAACTTCTGAATGAAGTTATCCCGCAGGAACGTTGGCAAGATTTGATAATAGGACGCAAAGCGTTCGATGGAGTAGCGCCGGTAGCCCCCGAAGATCTCGTCACCCCCCTCGCCTGTCAAGGTTACCTTGACATATTGTCGGGCGAACTCGGAAACCAAATAGGTTGGAAACGCAGCCGGGTCACCGAAGGGTTCATCGTAGTGATAGACCAGCTTTTGCAGCACCTGGACCAGATCGCGATCCTTTAGCAGCAGCTCGTGATGGTCTGTGCGGAAGTGGCGAGCAACAATTCGGGCATCGTCCAACTCATTATACGTTTCCCCAAATTCGAAGCCCACAGAGAAGGTCTGGACCGGCCGGTCGCTCACACGGCTCATGAGCGCCACGACTGCACTAGAGTCAATTCCGCCGCTCAGCAGCGCTCCTATAGGAACGTCGGCGATCATCCGGCGCTGTACAGACCGGCTCAGCAACTCCAAGACCTTGGCTTTGTAGTAAGCCTCGCCTCGATCTTCCTGAGTTGTATCCAGGGGAACGTCCCAGTACTGCTCGATCACTACACGACCATCCTCGTAAAGCAAGTAATGACCTGGCAGCAGTTTCTTAATGCCTTGGTAAATGGTGACAGGGGCAACAGAATGTCCGAAGGTAAAGTAGTTAATGAGTCCCTTGGGATCAATCTTGCGTTCGATAGACTCATCAACCAAAATAGCTTTGATCTCAGAAGCAAATACGAGCTTTTCACCATCAAGATAATAATACAGAGGCTTGATGCCCAAGCGATCACGAGCCAAAAACAAACGGTTTTTCCGTAGATCCCACAAGGCAAAGGCAAACATCCCGTTCAGTTTATCCAAGCAGTGTACATCGTCGTCTTCGTATAAGTGCACAATAACTTCTGTGTCCGAGTCCGTGTAGAAGTGATGACCCCTTCGGATCAGCTCTTGGCGCAACTCGGGATAGTTGTAGATCTCACCGTTGAACGTGATAACGATGCTCTTCTCTTCATTGAAGATGGGTTGCTTACCCCTCCTGAGGTCGATGATGCTAAGCCGTCGGTTCCCTAACCCTATACTGCCCTCGACGAAAAAGCCTTCATCGTCAGGCCCACGATGGAGGAGACTACTGTTCATACGTTGCAGCAGTATCCGATCGACAGGCTGGCTACTAGTATATAAAATTCCACAGATGCCACACATAATTGCGCTCTAAATCATACGGAACTTTCGGGTCTTAAACAACTCGCCGTAAATTTTTTCTGATTCTCATGACTAACTGCTATTGTCACTGCAAATGCCTTGCATTGACAGCAGCCTCTTGTACAGATCAATGTACTGGCTGGTGATCTTCTCAGAAGAGAAGCGCTCAACCGCTAACTCTCTTGAGCGGGTGCCCATACGCTCGCGTAGCTCAGCGTTATCAATCAACTTGTTTAGGGCTTGTACCAAAGAATCAACATTTCGAGGAGGGATCAAAAAACCGTTTTGCCCCTCAACTACTGTTTCCCGACAACCTGGACTGTCCGTCGTGACGATGGGCAACCCCATCGCCATGGCCTCCAAAATGGTTCGCGGAACTCCCTCACGATAATAAGATGGCAACACGAATAAGTCTGATATGGCCAGCCACTCAGGTATGTTTTCCTGCCTCCCGGGTGCAATGATAACCCCCTTTTCAGCATAATCAGACAGTTCCTCCCATGACATAGAGGTTGGGTTTCCAGGATCAGGCTCTCCAATCAAAACGAACCGCGCACGGTGGCATAACTGCCTAGCTGCCTCTAAGAACTCGTAAACGCCTTTAGAAGCTACCAAGCGCGCTACCATGATAATGACGACCTCATTCGGTGATATGCCCCACGTCTTGCGTAACTCTTCCTTTTTCTCTTGAGGGACTCTCTCAGGCGAGAACTGCTTTAAGTCTACTCCTGAACTTACAATCAAGTAAGCTTGATCAGGTCGGCAGAGACGATGATCAAGATAATACTGCATATCATCAGGGTTTTGGAAAACCACTGCTGAAACCGCTCCGAGCGCAAAACGGGTCAGAAGATTGACCACTGCACGCGCTATGCCCCCTTTCAGCCCAGCTCCTCCAACATAGAGGGACCCCAATCCGGTGACAGTGCTAACTATAACCGGTATACCAGCCCGTTGCCCTGCAAAAGCTCCGTATACATTGGGACGAAGTGTGAACGTGTGGAGAATGTGAGACTGAATGTCTTTCAGAACACTAATCAGCCGTCTAACAGTGTTTAAGGCAGTGAAGGGATTGGAGGTTCTTCTATTGACTTCAAATGATATAAATTCCACGCCGTATTTCTGGAACTTCCAAGCCACACTCCCCTCTGGAGCGATTGCATATACATGCGCGCCCTCGGAAATGAGGCGTGTCATTAGGGGCAGCCGGAAGCGGTAGAGATTGAAATCGAGATGCGAGAAGAAAGCAACTTTCAAGCCTTTCAGATCCTTGCAGCCCAGGTATTTGCTCTTGTTAACCATTTGCTCTCCAAGGAGAGGCTCTTTGGCGCAACTCCCTTATATTCTTTTGTTTCGTGCAGCTATCATAACCGATTCAGAACAATCAAAAGTTTTAGGATAATATTGTCAATAGTTGATTGGCGATACACATCGGCAGCAAAGGCATATCGGATCCGCTGGTAAAGTGTTTCTTGTTCATCAAGGAAGCGATCAAGAATCCTTTTATGCGACGTTCCTAACATCGAACCATAGATTTCCCTAAACGCCTCTGCTTGCTGTCGAATCAGCCTCAAGTTGCCAGTTCTCAAAAACCTCTTGATCCTCGTCAACCATAAAGCGAGCCCTGTTTTCGCGCCAATGACGTTCATAGCGTGCTGCCGATACTGAACTTTAGGTTCAGGATCATAGATAACTTTGCCAAATGCAGAAACTACCAAATATATCCACCAATCATGCATTAAAGCGAAGGAGGGTAGCCTTTGGACGATCAAGTCTCTTGCTTTTGCGTTAATAACAATAGTGCAACCTGTAGCAACGTTTTCCACCAGTGCATTCCCAAATGAAAGCTCTCGTCGCGGTATTTTTGAAAAACCAATAAATGAGAGATCTTCACCTACAAGTTTTAATCGCCCACAGTACAGCATGGGTTCGTCTGTTTTTACTTCTGTTGAGGCTAAAACTTCTATTGCACGTGAAATCTTATCCTTTTCCCAGACATCATCCTGATCGCAAAAAGCAATATATTCCGCTTTAGGCGAAGAAAGCCGCAGTAGTTCAAAAAAGCTCTTAACTACTCCCAAGTTCTTCCCCTGGATGACTTCGATATTAGAGTAGCGGTTTGCATATTCTTCCAATAATAGTAGTGTGTCATCGCTTGACCCATCGTCTCGCACGAGGATTTCCACATTCGGGTAATCTTGGTTCAAGAGGCTATTCATCAACGTGCTAAGAAACCTTTCCCCATTGAATGTAGACAATAACACTTGAACTTTCTTCAAAAGCACCTCCTAGCCATGCACATCAGCCTAATTTAGGTCGGCGTCTCAGCTGTCGTCAAGCCTTTCAACCTTTTCAAGGCACGTTTCTCTCTTACATACAAGCTTATGTAAGCCCGTGATATGACAAGCAATAAGAAGAATATAGGAGAAATGAGAAGAGGGTTTGTGCCTGCTGCAATGAATAACATCATGAGCCCTATTGATAATAGCCTTCCGGTTCTATCAAGTCGGCGCAGCTCAAAGAAAAGAAGAAATATATATACAAAAAATCCTAAACTATATAGTATGCCGAATTGTCGCATCAAATTGAAGTGATCTGCCTCCACGTCAGTAACTATTCTATTCACGCCAATACTGTAAAAACTGGAACCGACCCCTGTACCAAACAGAAGTGTCATTATATCCTTGGACATGAGGGCAAGTATGGATTTTATGTGCCCCACTTTAATAGACGTTGAAGCTGACAGTCCAGACAGCTTGCTTACGACAAATCCAGCAACATGCCCATATCCTGATGTGTATAAAATGAGAGTAGCGATTGACAGCATGATTCCAAATAATATAAACCGTTGGGCATATAATCTAGAGAACTTGCCCTTCAATAAATTGCCAAATGATGCCCAGAATATGCCGATCAGCAGAAATAAAATTGCGGCCGTCGATGTAGTTAGAAGTGTCGCCAAGACTACAACAATAAATTGCCTTTTATTCCCTTGCAACAAGAGAATTGCTGCTGGAATTAATAATAATGTCCACCTAAAATATACGTTTGGAAAAAACGCCGATAAGTTATTTCCAAACGGTCTTTGGCCGAAATATCCCAATCTATATTCGCTGGTAAACGTATGAATCTTAGCGATTAAATCGCCTTGATTTAAGTTGTCTAGCAGAAGAATACCACAGAATATTATCACTGTAAATACTGCTCCCCAAAATAAAGCCATTGTAAAAAGTGAGATAATTCTTTCTTTAGGATGAATTAGTAGAAGAAGAGGGTACAGCAACCATGTTGCAAAAGGGGTCAACTCCCGCATCGCGTTAGCTAATGGTACTGAGAAAATAGCATTCGCCAAAAATAAGTAAAATATTGGAGCGACAATAAATAATGGCAACTCTAATACAATGAAATTGATTGGAATTGATATTTTGTTAGTAGTGATAAGTATCAAGACATAAACGGAAAGAATAGCAAAAGCGGCATATTTCAGACCGAATGCTCCCCCAACATCTACAAGCAATGCAATCAAAAAGAAGCCATACAACAAGAGCGGTATCTGCAACCCTCGCTCAACCCTTTGTGCGCGCATTGCAGGTACCGGCATCGTTTAACCCCCCTCGAATTATATCCCGCCAGTCATCTCAGTTAGGAACGCTTATCACCGCCTTGGACCACTTATGCGTTATCAACCCTCATGTAACGTATACTCCAATTTCACAGTTACTTCCTGCAACGTTACTGCGAAAACCCACAAATTTTCTTGTAGCTCCCTTTCACCTGTCGAATCCTACTCTTCAATCTGACTGCTTTACTGTAAGCATCTCCGCCAAACAACGATATAATGAGTGCTAACAGATATTTGGCGTTCAAAGGATGCGCCCTTACCGCTTTCAAAAGGTACTGCCTGCCTTGGTTTACCTTGCTGTCTTGGCACAAAAGATTTCCAATCCAGTACTGATGACTCGCCAGCAATCTTCTATCTCTTTTGAATTCTTCATGGTGCTTCTCTAAAATTATTTGAAGTGCTTTAACAAGAGCGCCTTGACTAACTGAGATACTGTCTGGCATACAATGTGAAATAACCAGCGGTTCATCGATATATTTAAAGTAATAGTACTTAGAAATTCTAATAAATAACTCCCAATCTTGCAGCCGAGGGAGGCGCTCATCGAAGAGTCCTGCTTTCCCAAAACACTCGTTCTTTACAAGAGCGTGAATAGAGACAAAATTCCCCTTGAGAAGTTCGCCATGGATGTCGCCATCCTTTGTGGTTATTTTGGTAGAAGGTATATAGATTCGCTTGTTACCTCTTAATCTCCAGAGCCCTGTATAAACAACTCCAACCTTTGAGGGCGCATTCTCGAACATTCTTATCTGCTTCTCCAATTTCTCAGGCACCCATTCATCATCGCTATCTTGAAATGCTATATATTTCCCTTTAGCAGCCTTAATCCCTGTATTTCTCGCCGCCGCCGCTCCTTTGTTTCTCATATGCCGGATATATTTAATTCTTCTATCATGAAAACTCCTTACAACATCCTCAGTATTATCGCAGGAGCCATCATCGACGACTATCAACTCAAAATCCTGGTAAGTCTGCTCCAAGACGCTTTGGATCGCCCGCCCAACCAGGTATGCACGATTATAGGTCGGGATGATCACGCTGACCGTTGGATCTTCTAGGCTGCTCATTCCAAAATCTCCTACAACTTGTAAATATTTTCTCGCTTGATCTTCACCGCATTCCGAGTGTCCAGCAGGAGAGTACAGTGATCAGCAATGTAATCGTAATCGAACAACGAATGATCGGTAGCGAGAATCACAGCGTCCATTGACTGAAGAGCTCTCTGAGTCAGAGGCACAGATTTCAATAACTTCCCTTCCACTACAAGCTGTGGCACATAGGGATCGTGGTAGTCTACTCTAACACCCTCCTTCTCCAGCAATGCAATTAGTTTGATTGCTGGGGACTCCCGCGTATCCCTTACATCACGCTTATAAGCAACGCCAAGCACCAACACCTTTGATCCATTCAACGGTTTCTGATGACGGTTTAAAATTCGGCTAAGCTTGGAAACTACAAACGCTGGCATGTTTGCGTTGATCTCCCCAGCTAGCTCAATAAAGCGCGTGTGGAAGTCGTACTCGCGTGCCTTCCAGGCAAGGTAAAATGGATCCACTGGAATACAATGACCACCGACTCCGGGGCCAGGATAAAACGGCATGAAGCCGTATGGCTTGGTCTTGGCAGCTTCGATAACCTCCCAGATGTCGATATCCATACGGTCGCAAAGTTGGGCTAGCTCGTTAACAAGTGCGATGTTGACATTGCGGAATATGTTTTCGAGGAGCTTCGCCATCTCGGCCACCTTCGGTGACGAAACAGGGTACACACCGCCCCGTATAACCTCCTCGTAAAGCGCCCTGGCTACTTCGGTGCACTTTACTGTAACGCCGCCCACGAGTTTGGGGACATCTTGAAAATCGTAGCTCTTATTGCCTGGATCAATGCGCTCGGGAGAAAAGGCTAGGTATATATCTTCCCCAATTCTGAACCCTTGAGCTTCAATCCGGGGCTTAATCAGCTCCTCTGTTGTACCAGGATATGAGGTGCTTTCCAGGACCACCAGTTGCTCCTGGTGTAGATAAGGGACAATACTCTCTATAGCTTCAACAATGTAACTGGTGTCAGGTTCCCTATGCCTCGTTAATGGAGTGGGAACGCAGATAATAATGGCGTCTGAATCTTTGACGCCTGTAAAATCTAGAGTTAGGATCAAGTTTCCAGACTCTATCGCTTTTCTTAATCGCGCATCATCAAGGTCTGGAACCAGGCTTTCCCCTCTTTTAAGCCTTGTAATTCGCCCCTCGTCTTTGTCTATCCCGACGACATGAAAACCTGCTTCCGCTATCGCAACGGCCAATGGCAAGCCCACATAACCAAGACCAACAATAGCTATACTCGCCTGCCTACTTCGGTAACGCCCTATAATTTCTTTCATCTTACTGACCATAACTCTACTCGCTTTTGCCCAACCGCAAAGAATAGATGGTACGACATCCCAAACACTAGAAGATATATTTCTATCACAAGAAGCCCAGTTCCGCCTAAATCAGAAACGAACTGACACAAGGGATATCTCCTTCCCTGCCGGCTTTTTAAATAATACTCCAGAAGCTCTATCCGCGGCAACCGCATCAGGTTTTTTAGTAATGTAACGAATTCTGTGTCACGGTCTGTGGCAGGGTACCTTAGAGCGGAAAGGAGGTACCCCGTGAATCAGGAGAAGCTGAGATTGCTATCGAGTGAGACGGTGGGGCCATCGTGGAGGAGGCCCTGGCCCATGAGCGGTGAGCAGCAGGCCGCCTACCTCATAGTCCTCCACCGCCTGCTGACCCTGGTTCCAAGTGCGCGGCATTTCGGTTCGCTCAGGACGCGTACGAGGCAGAGTTTGGGAACCTGGGACTCCAGCTGAACCGCCTGGCGGAGGTGAAGGAGGAGATTGAGCGGAGGTAGGTTGCCCGCCAGCAGGACCTGTTTACGGAAGCTGACCTGCTACCTGGAGGGAGCCGTCCGAAGAGACTGGCCCAATTCGGCTACTTCCGGGATCGAAGGAGCGACCACAAGCAGATCGAGCTTGAGGTAGCGCTCACCCGAGCGGGGATCCCCATCGCACACCTGGTGCTTCCAGGGGGGCGGCTAATCCGGTGGCGGTGTGAGAGGTGATCACCTGCCTCAAGAGGATCCTGAGGATCGGGAGGATGCTCCTGTGCTGCGACCAGGGAATGGTGGGGGAGGAGACCCCCAAGGCGTTGTGGGAGGTTGGATCTCCCACACCTGGGGCCATCCGACTGAGAAGGGGCAAGGCAGTGAAAAAGCAACCTCTAAGCCGACTCGGGCGGTACCGGATGGTGCTAGACAGCCTCGGATGAAGGAAGTTCAGCTTCGTGAGGAGGAGGACGGTACTTCATCTGCTACAGCCCTAGAGAAGCTGAGGAGGACCGCGAGACGGTTGGGGCGCTACCGGCATTCCGAGAGAAGTTCCATAGTGATGTACCTCTCTAGTTCTTCGGTAAATTTATTCCATGTTAACTCCTTTAAGATTGGAGGAATAGATCCTTGGTTTGGCGCTTGTAAAGCTTCCTTTAAGGCTTGCTTAAACTCCGCAACGTTGGGTTCAACAATCCAGACACCTTCGACCTCCTCTAGAATTTCTGTTACCATTGAATCTCTTGATATAACGCATTTTTTGCCGAATGCTAAGGCTTCAAGCGGGGTAAGGCCATAGGCACACCAAGCTGGCATTGCAAAGACATCACAGGCAGAATAATAATCTGGTAGAAGACTTTCGGGGATAAAACCCACAAAACTAACTGAGTCCTGCAGCCCAAGCTCATAAGCCATCCTTTTCAGACTCTTCATCTCCTGACCGGTACCGCCAATAACCAAAAAAACGGCTTCCATTTCTTCCCTAAGTTTTGCATATGCCTTTATAAGCAAACCTATCCTTTTACGCGGATCTAGCCTGCTAACACTGAAAATTATTTGCCCATCTGGCAATCCGAGCCGTTGTCTTGTATTGGAATTCTTCTTAAGTCTTTTCTCCCAATATACATCTACACCCGGCCTTATGACCTTCGCTTCCTTGTCATACAGGAGTTTTAGCTCCCATTGGGCTTGGTTAGAAATTGTTACCACTCCTGTGCTCCTGTGGATAGCTATCTTCCTCAACTTAGAATAAATTCTCGACTTGGTACGCTGTGCCCATCTAGGTTTCTCTAGGCTATGGAATTCTCTATGTCCCGGAATTGAATTCATAATCATCCAGAATTTATTCGAACCATAGTGCGCATATAGCTCATTACTATTTTGGAACCAAAAGGGTGAACTATTTATATGGAGGAAATAAGGGATCTTCTTTCCCAGCAATGCAAGACAGGTTTCAACGTCACAATAGTGTGCAATTACAATATCCGGTTTATAGGCCCTGATAATTCTTCGGATTCTCCAAGCGGCCTTAGCGAGGGATAACCCCCATCTTCCAGCAGTTTCACCGAATGCAACGAGATCTAAACTACGGTGGCCAAATAGAGCCGTTTCCTTGAAATGGGAACATGCAATTAATACATTATGTCCCCTTTCCCTTAAGTGTACAGCCTCTTCCACCACGAGTCTTTCTGCCCCACCTGCTGCCGTGAGGCCCATGGTAACAATTAAGATTTTCATCTGACTAAGAGTCCAGCGGCCGTCGGGTTTCTTCAACAGTGTTTCCCCCGCTGAGCCTGTTTTTATACCAGTTAATCGTTTTGCATAAACCCTCTTCCAAGTTCACTTTCGGCCGGAACCCAAATAATTGTTCGGCTTTACATATGTCTGCGACCCGCCGTGGTTGCCCGCTAGGTTTCGTAGCATCCCAAATGATCTCCCCTTGGAACCCAGTTAACTTTGCAATGAGCGTAGCTAAGTCTCTAATTGTAGTTTCCACTCCAGATCCTAGATTAACCGGTTCGTGACCCTTATAATGTTCAGTTGCCATAAGAATCCCTTGCGCTGCGTCATCGACGTAGAGGAAATCTCTTGTTGCACTGCCATCACCCCAGATAACGACCTGCCCCCTGCCGTGCACGCTTGCATCGACAAATCGCTTAATGAGCGCAGCTACAACATGACCTCTTTCGGAATCGAAGTGGTCGCCTGGCCCATAAAGATTGGTGACGAGTAAATGTATCGCATTGAAGCCATACTGAACACCATAGGCTTCTCCCTGGACGATCATCATTTTCTTAGGCCAAGCGTAAGGGGCAATTGTTGCTTCTGGACGACCTTTCCATAAATCATCCTCCCTTAGAGGAACAGGTACATCTTGAGGGTATGCAGCCATAGTTCCTATCCCTACGAACTTTTTTACCCTGGCCTTCCTTGCATATTCCATAACCAAAGTATTCATAAGGATGTTTTTATAATAAATTTCACCAGGATTCTCGCTGACAAATCCTATGCCCCCTCCAACGGCAGCTAGGTGAATAACTATATCAATTCTAGCAAAAGTTTTGAATAACTTTTGCACATCACTTTCCCTAGCTAGATCACAATCTTTGCTTCTTGGTGTAACAATAACTCTTTTACATCCTTTCCTTTCGAGCTCTGCCACTAAAGTACGCCCCAAAAAACCACTGCCCCCTGTTACGAGAACGACCTTATCCTTCCAGAAGTCCCCCATCTGCATCCTTCCTTGCGCAAATCTCAAGCCACTTCCTTTAGATCAGCGCACTACAAGAAATCTAATAGTCTAGATCTAAGCTGCCCTGCTTTTCTAAGCTCTTAATATCCGCTTCAACCATGATCTGAACTAACTGTTCAAAGGTAACTTTAGGAGACCAACCCAGCTTCTCCTTGGCTTTTGTGGGGTCACCGACCAAGACGTCTACCTCAGTGGGGCGAAAGTACCGCGGATCGACTGCCACCAAGACTTTACCTGTTCGCTTATCAACACCCTTTTCATTAACGCCTTCGCCTTCCCATTCTAATCTATACCCAGCCACTGCAAAGGCTAACTCCGCAAACTCACGCACTGTATGAACCTCCCCAGTAGCAATGACGTAGTCGTCCGGCTTGTCCTGATTAAGCATCATCCACATCGCCTCTACATATTCGGGTGCGTAGCCCCAGTCTCGCTTTGCATTTAGGTTGCCCAAATAAACCTTTTCCTGCAGGCCTGCCCGAATAAGGGCTACTGCGCGAGAGATCTTTCGGGTAACAAAGTGCTTTCCTCTACGCGGCGATTCGTGATTAAACAAAATGCCGTTGCAAGCATAAAGTCCGTACGCCTCCCGGTAATTTACCGTTATCCAATAAGCGTAGAGTTTTGCTACCGCATAAGGGCTCCGAGGATAAAAGGGACTACTTTCATTTAATGCGTTCTCCCCGATCCCACCATAAAGTTCACTTGTAGAGGCTTGATACATTCGACAATCAGCTTTCGCTCCCCTGATCGCCTCTAGCAGTCGCAATGTACCTAATGCATCAACCTCCGCTGTATATTCAGGCTGTTGGAAAGAGATAGCAACGTCGCTTTGGGCTGCCAAATTGTAAACTTCATCAGGTTCTACCTCTTCCACTATTTTTCTTATGCTATTGGCGTCAACCATGTCACCATAATGCAGGAAAAGCCGTGGGCTTTTCTTATATAGACTCCGATAAATATGGGCAATCCTCTGTGTGTTCAAAGTAGACGTCCGACGAACGACACCATGAACCTCATAACCCTTGTCTAACAGAAGTTCCGCTAGGTACGAGCCATCCTGTCCAGTAATGCCTGTAATTAAAGCTCTTTTCATTCCGTCCCCTTCTATGAGAGTTTCTGAAATTATAAATAGCTTCAAGCGAGCTTTTTCTCTACTATCTATCTTTTTTCATGAGAAACTCGTCGAAACAGTTAGCTATATATGTACGCTCCCTCTCTGCGATTCCGTGATGATTTCCGAAAAAGAATGACCGACGCATAACCAACCGCGAATTTGGCAAAGTTCCAACAACTCGATGAGCGATGAGTTGTAATGCCGGTTGCTCAGAGAGGTTCCCCGCCATGATTGGTCTCGTCTCTATTTGCCGGGATTCTAGGAAACGAACAAGGGCTTCACGTGTGAAGGGAGCCTCGGGTTTGACCGTGATGGGGAATCCGAACCACACATGGCGACTCCCTGCCTCCTCTTCCTGCTGTGGTATCATTAACACATCCGAGTATCGTGAGAGTCGGTTGATCCAATAGTTGGCATTTTCCCGTCTATGTTCGATGAATTGTTCAAGCTTCTTTAGTTGGTGAATACCAAAGGCTCCTTGTATTTCAGTGGGCCTAACGTTAAATCCAAGATTGACGAAAAGGAATCTCTCATCGATATCAGGGTATTGGCTAGCTATTTCCCTTCGACGATTAAGCTCCCGAATCCATCCATGCGCTCTTAGCACTTTGGCTAGCTCTGCATACTCATCATTATTAGTCACAATCATCCCACCTTCAATAGTGCTGATATGATGCGAGAAGAAGAAGCTAAACGTGCCTAGGTCACCAAATCCCCCCACTTTTTTGCCTTTGTAGGTTGCCCCAGGCGCTTCGCAGCAATCCTCAATGACAAACAAATCATATGCTTGTGCAATCTCCATGATGCGGGACATGTCGCAAGAGAAGCCCAAGAGGTGAACAGGCATAATGGCCTTGGTCCTCTCCGTTATCGCTGCTGTAATTTGCTCCACATTGATGGTGTACGTTTCCAAGTCCACGTCAACTAATACAGGAACGGCTCCTACGTTTACTATGGGAAAAATGGAGGTAGACCAAGTAACAGCTGGAACGATTACTTCGTCGCCAGGTTTAATTCTGTCTTCCAAGACGGGGTTAGAAAGAACAGACAGCGCGATCAAGTTGGCCGATGAACCTGAGTTTACCATGATTGCGTGCTTAACGCCAATATATTCTGCCCACATAGATTCAAACTGGAATACTTTCTCTCCCATTGTAACCCATGTAGATAATAAGCTTTCCATTGCTTCAGCAACCTCTTCCCAGCCATAAGAAGGCACGCTCAATGGAATTTTAGTCTTACCTGGGTCAAATGGCTCGTGTGCACGAGAAAAGTAATTCTTCAATAACGCCGTAATTTCATCTATTGTTCCGCCCCAATCTCCTCTCACTCGATCTCCTTTCTAATTGCCATTATACCACCTTCCTAACATTGTTTGCTACCACAATGTCCCATTTAAAAAAGCTAGAGCCAAGATTTTTATATTCTGAAATCATACCCATTTGCTTTCATCTCATCGCCGCAAATGCGCCAGAAAGCAGCTACTTTCTCTTGTTCCCACTCCGACCAATGAGGAAGTTTATATTCCCTTGTCACATTCTTAGGAGATTTAACAGCTTCCTGCCATATACCTTCTGGAATTTCTAGATTGAGTGGCTTTAACACCTCATCACTGAAATACTCATAGCTCGAAACTATTCGTTCCAACTGAACCGTTCTTTTAATGCAACTGCGTAGGTAGCGATTTTCCACCTGCCAGTACCAGCAGAGTCTTTCGAAACGGGACATTTCAGGCCATTTGTCCCTCCATGGATCCCCTCTTTTTGGATAGATACGTCTCGTATTCGGATCGTCAGCCGTCATTGTTTTTCTCGACATCATTGAGCGAACTACATCTCGCCCATCTCGGACTAGGTGGACGAATGTTGCGTTGGGGAAAGCCTCTTTTAATGCGTAACAGTGTCGGCGAAGAACACTATTTACTTCTCCATAGCTATGAATAGGCTGATTACGTACTCGCAAATAGATCTCTTTCTTGCGAAAGCCTTGGATATAACGTTTGGCTTTCTCCTCGCTATGAAAAGCCTCTTGATAAGCCTGAAAATCGTCCTTAACAGGTTCATGCACTACACATGCGTCTGGAGCTTTGTTTAGCAAGTCAGCTAGAAACTTAGTTCCTGACCGGCCAATAGCTAATATAAAGAAAATGTTTTTATTGTTAGCCCATTCCTCAATCTCCCTATCAGTAACCCAGAAATTGAGGCGCGTTATTATTTTCTTTCGAGATAAACGCATTATCGCCTCCAATTATAAAGCGTCCTTACTGCCTCCCATAAATTATAGCCAGCAACCTTCATAAAACCCAAATAACATCCTCCCCCAATAGCCGCCAGAGACAATATAGAGATGTAGCTAGCAGCTTTTAATATGTAGAATTTTAGACACAATATCACTATAATCATTCCGATACTTGCTGAAACGGAGTGAAATATAGGTTTAAGTAAACTCATAAAATCAATATCTAAAACGTCCATTATTCTTCTGCTGGTTAAGCATAAAGCTAAAACCATAGATAAAGTTATGGCTATAGCAGTTCCAAGCAATTCCAAATGCAAAGTTAAAGGATAAATAATTGTTGCCAAAAACACAAGTTGTATAATATTTATCTTAAGAGGAATGTCAGGCCTAGCAATAGCCCGATAAACTGGACCAAATGTAGCTCCTACCGACCGCATAGCCCCAAAAAGACACATCACCTGCATAGCAGGCACCATCGGCATCCATTTGTCCCCTAGAAAGACCTTGGTAAATTCTGGAGCTAAGATAAATACCGCGCTTGCCGTCGGGATCGTGACAAAGGTAGTAAGCTTCAATGTTTTGGTAAAAGCTCTTTTTAACTTGTTTTGTTCATCTTGTAGTTTAGAATAAACAGTAAACGTCACCTGGGAAACTACATGGGTGATCTCTGTTGCAGCCATATTCGAAAAACGGTATGCTAGCTGATAGAAACCTAGAGCCGTTGCCCCTATGAATCTTCCCACAAACGCATCGTCTCCTTGCGTTAGAAGAAAAAGGACTATGCTTTGAAAAAAGATATATTTCCCATAATCATATAATTCCCTGCCTTTCCCCCAATCTAATCGCAGGCGGGGGCGGTAGGGATGAATAAAATATGATACAATAAAGCTAACAAAACTTCCGGCCAAATGCCCGGCCATTAATGCCCAGGCATTGCGAAGAATAAGCGCTGTTGGAATGGCCACACAGAGGTTAAAAAGGCTGCCACTGAACATATAGGCGAATCGCTTGTGGAACTCGAGCTCCTTTAGGAAGTAAACGACCCCAATGTTCGTGAAGCCCTGAAAGAGCATGGAAAGGCCCAGTACCCGGAGGAGGGGGACAGCGGCTGGCTCGCCGAAAAAGGCTGCCGCATAAGGAGCGATCCCGAAGAGTATAAGCACCAAGACTAGCCCGCGAATGACTTGCACCGTCCAGGCGGTGTCAAGATAGGGCCTGATGTCCCCCTTCTTTTGAATAAGTGCTTGCTGAAATCCTGTCTTTGAGAAGGTTTCCAGGGCTGCCATCGCAAGGAGCGCAATCCCAAAGAGGCCAAAGTCATTAGGAGAGAGCACTCGGGCCAGCACGATGGTACGCGCGAGCTGGAACAACCGGTCTACGATGCGCAAAGCGAAGGCCCAAAAGCTGGCATGGATTGCCCGTTGGGAAAGGGATTTCCCAGGTGTAAGGAGCATTCGCAGAAATCTCTTCGAGCTGTCTGGCTTCATCTGACCGATCACCATCGTGCATACTCCGCGGCTCGCTATAGCCTCAACGGCACTCGGGAAAATAAGAGCTGTCCCGAAGACCCTCCTGCTCTCAGTGAAGCAGACCCCCCGTAATATTGACTTTTTGACTCTTTCACCACGTCTTCAACGGTGATATCTTCCAACCACCGTCTCAGTTCTTGGTGTAGTTGTCGCTTTCGGTCTTAACTTGTTTAGAGAAAACGCACTATTGCCAACAAGCTCTGTCACCTGTCAGTCACAACACAAGATTCTCGACCGTCAGCCTCAGCCTGCCACCTTTCAGTTCTGAGTTCTGCCTTGTACAAAAACGGTCACCGGTCGTGAGCAAACTTAGCGCTTGGAATCGTAGAGCTTTTGATAGTACTCCTGATACTCTCCAGTAATGACCTCCTCCACCCAATCCTGATGAGCAAGGTACCACTCGACCGTCCGTCGAAGGCCTTCCTCAAAACCCACCGTGGCTTCCCATTGCAGCTCCTTTTTGATCTTGGAGCAATCGAGGGCGTACCGAAAGTCATGGGCCGCGCCTCGAGGGTCGGGAATGAATTTGATCAGCGACTCGGGTTTTCCAAGATGCCTAAGAATCATGCGTACTACGTCGATATTTCGTTTCTCACACCCGCCCCCGATGTTGTAGATCTCGCCTACGCGGCCTTTCTGCAAAATGAGGTCGAGCGCCCGGCAATTATCCTTCACGTAGAGCCAGTCTCGCACATTTTCTCCTGTTCCATACACAGGCAAGGGCTTGTCATGGAGGGCATTACGAATCATGAGAGGGATGAGTTTCTCCGGAAATTGGTATGGTCCATAGTTATTAGAGCTGCGGGTGATGATCACAGGAATACCGTACGCCTTGTAATACGCCCGACAGAGAAGGTCAGCAGCGGCTTTGCTCGCCGCGTATGGACTATTGGGAAGGAGAGGTGATTGCTCCGTGAAGGCCCCTTCTTTACCTAGGCTCCCATAGACCTCGTCTGTCGAGATTTGAACGAATCGCTTGACCTTGTGTTTCCGAGCCGCTTCCAAGAGAACCTGCGTGCCCTTCACGTTGGTCTCAATAAAAGGGCTCGCATCGAGTATGCTCCGGTCCACATGGGACTCTGCTGCAAAGTTCACAACAGCATCGAAGCACTCCTCTGCAAACAATCGATCAATCGACTCCCGATCTGCGATATCTCCCTTGACAAATTTGTATCGTGGATTGTCTGCCACATCCTCCAAGTTTGCTAAATTTCCTGCATAAGTAAGCTTGTCGAGGTTCACTACCTCCCAATCTGGGTGCGCTCGGAGGACATGGCGGATAAAGTTGCTTCCGATAAAGCCCGCACCCCCAGTTACTAGCAGCTTGAGACTAGCCATGTTTCACACTCCAGTCATACGGAATCGAGGGATCGTTATATGGCACCCGGTGCTCGTCGGGCTGCTCGTAGTTATATAGCTCGGTGGGAAAATTAACGATGAGCGCAAGTTGTCCGCCTTCAGCCGTAAACCCATGGTACACTATCGGAGGGATTTTGATTAACATAGGATTCATCAAGCCGATGTGAAACTCGTTGATTTGGCCTTTGGTAGGAGAGTCATCGCGCGGGTCGTACAGCACGATCTTGGCCATTCCGTACACGCAGACGAAATGGTCCCACTGCTTTTTATGGTAATGCCATGCCTTGATGACGCCAGGGTAACAGGCCGTAACGTAGCTTTGAGCAAACCTGTCGAACTCCGGCCAATCGGTCCGCAGCATCTCCATGAGGAATCCCCGCTCGTCGGGAATCAGCCTCAACTTCTTCACCTGCACCCCGTCGATCAGCCTCGCCACAGTAGACCTCCCTTATTTGAGAATCCGGGGCTCCCTGCCCCCTATTCCTTAATCCTTAAAGTAATCCTAAAGAACCACCTCGGAATCGTCCCCGATCATCAGGCGCAAGGCCCGCCTGTTAGCCCTGTCGGTCCGCACCACGGCTCCCTTTCCGATCACACTGTCCTCGATCCGTTCGATCCCGGCGAGCCGCGCTCCGTCCAATATGACGGCGTGCTCAACGGCCGTGTTCTCAATCACGCAGTGGCCACCAATGCTTGTAAAAGGCCCAATAAAGGCGTCGGTGATCATGGTTCCCTCCCCTATGACCACCGGGCCACGGATCACGCTCCGCTCCACCTTGGTTCCCGGCCCCATGGATACCCGCCCGGTCACCTGACTCGCCTCGTCCACCTCCCCTTGGATTTCGCGCTGTACCCACTCATCCAACACCACACAGTTGGCGGCCAAAAGATCGTCCTTTTTCCCCGTGTCCAGCCACCAGCCCTTTAGTACAAAGCTCTTGACCTTCCGCCCTTTGTCCAAAAGACGCTGGATCGCGTCGGTGATCTCAAGCTCGCCCCGGAAGGAGGGTTTGATCTCGGCAATTGCCTCGTGGATGAGTGGAGAAAAGAGATATATTCCCACCAAGGCCAAATTGGACGGTGGAACCTTTGGCTTTTCCACAAGGCGTCGGACGTGGCCTGCGCTGTCCACCTCGGCGACACCGAACATCCGTGGATCCTCTACCTCCTTAAGCAGGATCAAGGAGTCCACACCGCCTGCTTTGAACTCCTCCACGAAAGGCACGATGCTTTCCCCGATGAGGTTATCGCCCAGGTACATCAAGAAAGGCTTGTCCCCCAGAAAGTCCTGGGCCACCTTCACGGCATGGGCAAGGCCCTTTGGTTCCTCTTGGAGGATGAAGGCGAAATCGAATCCCCAGGGGTTCTCAATAAGCGAGGCCTTGATTTGCTCGCCCGTTTCAGGAGCGATGATGATGCCCACTTCTTTAATGCCTGCACTCTGAATCTGCTCCATGACATAGTGCAGAATGGGCCGGTTGGCCACCGGGACCAATTGCTTAGGAAGAGTGTAGGTCAGGGGACGAAGTCTTGTGCCTTTGCCTCCGCAGAGGACCAGCGCTTTCATTCTTCAATCGCCTCCTTGATCCTTTGGATTTGGGCCTCAAGCGATTCCTCCCAACGCGGCATTATGTCCAATCCTTGTACCTTGAGCATGAAATTTTCTAAGACCGAATTGGTTGGACGTTTCGCTGGCCGGGGAAACTCCGCACTGGTTACGGGGATGACTCGGATAGAGATCCCAGCAAGTCGAAAAACCTCTTTGGCGAACTCATACCAAGTGCAGCTTCCCTGAGAGGTGCAGTGATAAAGGCCGTAGCAGTCGGTCTCAATCAGCGCTTTGATCTGTCGGGCCACGTCTCCAGCAAAGGTGGGAGTACCGCGTTGGTCGTTAACCACATACAGCTCCTCTTTCTCACGTGCGAGGGCGAGCATCGTTTTGACGAAATTCTTCCCTCGAGGGCCGTAAAGCCAGGCAACCCGAAGGATAAATGTACGCGGGTTTTGTTCTTTGACCATCCACTCCCCAACGAGTTTGGACCAACCGTAGATGTTAAGTGGGTTGGGAGGATCGTATTCAACGTAGGGATCTTGCTTTTTGCCATCGAATACATAGTCGGTGCTGATGTAAACAAGCTTGGCCCCCACCTGCCGTGCTGCGATAGCCATATTGCGTGCACCTACTGCATTGACTAGGAAGGCTTTTTCCTTGTTGTTTTCACAACCGTCGACATCAGTGTATGCGGCCGGATGAATCACGACGTCGGGTTCATTTGCCATGACGAAAGAACGAACCGTGGTTACATCGGTGACGTCTAACTCCTTGCGGGTTGTGGGGATGACTTCGAAATCACCGGCTAAGGCAGCATAAAGCTCACTTCCAAGTTGCCCGGTTGCGCCAGTGATAAGGACTTTCATTTTCTACCCACGCCTCTATAGGCAAACCCGATATCTACAGGTTCTCGCCCCTCTAGCAAGTTGCGACCATCCACCAAGTTCGGAGCCGCCATCAACCCCTTGATCCGCTGCCAATCTAAATCCCTGTACTCCGGCCAGCCCGTAAGGATCAAAACGGCATCCGCGTCTCTAACCGCCTCATAGAAATCTTCGCAGTACTCAACTCGGGGCTCGAACGCCTTGGCCTCGGGGATTGCCAGAGGATCGTGAGCCCGGACGATCGCCCCCTCGCGCAAAAGGAGATCGATCACCCGAAGGGAAAGCGAGGTCCGCACATCGTTCGTCCCGGGCTTGAAAGCTAAACCGAACACGGCAATGACTTTGCGGTAGAGCAGGTACCCCACAAGTTCTTTGAGTTTTGCAATCACCTGCCGCACCTGGTACTCATTTTTCTCCAGCACGGCCCGTAGAAGCCCAGGCTCGTAACCACTCGCCTCCGCGATCTTGATCAAGGCCTTGAGGTCCTTCTCAAGGCACGGTCCGCCAAAGCCGATCCCCGCCTCTAGGTATTCGTGGCCGATGCGGGGGTCATAACCCATCCCCTTGGCCACCTCCTTCACATCCGCTCCGACCTGCTCGCAGATGGAGGCGATCTCGTTGATAAACGAGATGCGGGTAGCAAGGAACGCATTGGAGGCGTACTTGATCATCTGAGCCGAAGCGATGTCGGTTTCGATCAACGGGGTGTCGGTTCGTGGGGTGTAGTCTGTGGTTTGGGGTTCGTCGTTTGTAAATCGCTGCTCAAAAAAGGGTGCATAGAGGTTGCGCATCAGCCTCCTGGCGCGGTCGGAGCGGGCCCCGATGACGATGCGGGTGGGGTTGAAAAAATCGTAAAGCCCCCGGCCCTCTCGGAGAAACTCAGGGTTGGCCACAATGTCGAAATCCTCTCCTTCCCGTAAGCGGCGTTTGAGGATGTCGCACATAAGCTCCACAGTGCCCACCGGAACTGTGCTTTTCACCACAATGACCTTATATGAATCGATGTAGTCGAGAAAGTTCTCAGCCACACTGATCACCTGGGAGAGGTCCGCCTGGCCCCCTTCGCTTTCCGGAGTACCAACGGCGATGAAGATAATTTCACCATGACGTACGCCCTCGGCAAGGCCTGTGGTGAAAGAGATCCGCCCCGCTTCCAAGTTGCGCCGGAGGACCTCGTTAAGATCCACTCCCTCTTCATAGATCGGAGAACGACCGGAGCGGAGCATCTCAACTTTATCGGCTGCGATGTCCACTCCAACCACCCGATGGCCGAGCTCGGCCAAACCAAGGCCAGTGATAAACCCCACATACCCAGCGCCTCCGATGACGGTGACGTTTATCGGCTCGTGGACCCTTGTTAGCACTCGGTCCATAAAATCCCCCTTTAGAGCAGCGCCGCAGCCCGCTTACGACGCTACAGAATCTTCGGTTCACTATAACGGGCCTTCAACCATTCGACGAAACGGCAGATCCCCTCCTCGAGGGAGATCTTGGGCTCATAGTTTAAAAGGTTTTTAGCTTTGGAAATATCAGCGTAAGTGACTGGCACGTCCCCGGGTTGCTCAGGTAGGAGATCCACTTGCGGTTCAACCCCCAAATGCCGCGACAGAAGCTCAACCACCCTTTTTAAAGGGACCGTCCTTCCGGAGCCTAGGTTGAAGATTTCGAAAGGAAAAACCTTTTCAATGGCGGCCACAATCCCGTCCACGCAATCATCAACGTAGGTGTAGTCGCGCAGGGAAGAACCCTCGCTGTAGAGAGGGATGGGCTTCCCCCGAAGCATAAGCTCAGCGAATTTACGGATGGCCATATCAGGGCGCTGGCGCGGGCCGTACACAGTGAAGAAGCGCAGAATGGTTACTGGGACCTCATAAAGCTGATGGTAGGTCGCGCAGAAGAGCTCACCGGCCTTCTTTGCCGTGGCGTAGGGTGAGATCTGACAGTCTGTGGGGTCATCCTCTGAAAAAGGTCCCTCGGCCCTTCGGCCGTATACCGAGGAGGAGGAGCCAAAGATGAACTGCTCGATCCCGTGTTTCTTTGTCATCTCCAAAAGGTTGACCGTGCCCTCAACGTCCACACGGACGTAGCGTGCCGGGTCTACAAGGGAAGGTCGGACACCCGCGATGGCGGCAAGGTGCACGACCTTTCGGATAGGGTACTGGGAAAATATAGTTGTCAATAGCGAGCGATCCAGTATATCCCCTCTAACCACGGTGAAGCAGGGGTGGCCAAGAAAAGCTCGAACGTTCTCTTCCTTAAGCGCTGGATCGTAGAAGTCGTTGAAGTTATCTAGGCAGAGAACTTCGTAGCCCCTCCCAAGCAACCGCTCACAAAGATGTGACCCGATGAACCCTGCCCCGCCAGTGACTAGGATCATCCATACCCCCTTATGGCTCTGTGTCTCTGCCGAAACAAGTCACCACCGCCGATTTTCACCGAGACATTCTTGCGAAAGCTTGGATGCGCTCTTACCTCCACAATGCCGACATCTCGAATACCAAAGCGGGGGACAGTCTCGATCCCATTCTCAATAACCGGCCTATTACCAACCGGAAGGAGACGTTTGGGCAAGACATAAATCAGGGGACGAGAGCGCCTTCCCGGCCCTTCAGCCCGTATAAGCGTCTTCACCTCACTTCATTCTACGTCGGTCGGCACTATCAGCCAATCTGAAGCCCTACCTGAGCAGAGGTAGTGAAGGCATGTAGCGCCCAAGACCTGAGAGAGCATTGGTGTCCAGGCTGGCCAGCCCTTGAAAAAATTTGCCACCGAGTTTTCTCTCGCTCCGGGAGGCTAGTCTTAAATCATGCATTCACTTCGCCATGCCTTCTCTCCATATGTAGTTCTGTCTCGCACCATGATGGTCACAAAACACGACTTCACTCCCGCTCCGTCTCCCCCAGCCGGGAAGAGAAGTTCACCCCTGCCTGCCTTTCTTTCCCCCCATCCCTCGCGCTCGGGCGCCGATGCCATCCCGGAGGAAATGAGCGGCGCCGCCGGCGCCGAGCTCGCTGCTCCACCCACTCAACCCAATTGCCGAAAACAGCGCCCCCACTACAAGCCACTTAAGTAATATGCGGGCCAATTCTTTGGTCATGTCATCCCCTCTCGCACCGATTCAATTTTCTTCAAGGCACTGGGAAGGTGTCGGCGCCGTGGGGCATGACCGTCACCGAGAAGTTCGGTCCGTAGCGCTCGCGGGCGATGGCGAGCACCTCCTCCACACACTTGGCCGGGGTCATCCATAGAGCCCGGGCTTCCTCAGCTGGCATCTCCGAGATAAGAAAGTGCTCGATCCCCCGCTGGCGGTCCTTCCCAAGGAAGTACACCTTGTGGCCGCCGATCTTAAAACCCTCCTCCCGCATGATGCGGAGCACGTCATCGAGAGCCTCGCTCCGCCGGGCCCAGTCGTCGAACACAGGATGGCCGGAACCATCGGGGCAGGCAGCGAGGAGCAAGATCATGCCCCCGTCTTTCACCGCTCGGGCAGCGTTGAAGATCGCCTTGTGGGCCTGATACAGGTTGATGTCGCGGGGGTGGCCCCCTGGCGAGACGATCACCAAGTCCGCCTGCTCCGGGATGGGCACGTGAAAGCGCTCATCCCAGAGAGCCGCGCCGGCCCGATGGGCCTCGATCACGTCGCCGATCATCACTTTGAGAGTGCCCTGTGGGGAGAGGATCACGTCCACGATCAGGTCCACGCCTACCATCCTGGCCACTTCGCGCATCTCGGCGTGGATGGGGTTCGCGTCGTAGACGCAGGCGTAGGCCTTGGGATCGACGATCTGCTCGTGGTTGAGGCGAATCGTCTCCGCCCCTGCCACCCCGGGGAGGATCATCTTCGCCCCCCCAGAGTAGCCGGCGAAAAAATGCATCCCGATGTGGCCAATCGTGATTACCCGGTCGGCCTCCATCACGGTTGGGTTGACCTCCACCGGGATGCCGCGGCGGGTGCGGCCGATCTCAACACCGCGTTCGGCGTTGTGGATCTCCACCCGGAAGAGCTTGCGGAAGTCACCCAGCATGCGGGCGAGTTCCTCCTCCCGGGAGGGGCGATGGGTCCCGGTGGCCACCACGATGGTGACATCCTCTGGGCGAACCCTATTCTTAAGGCGGCCCCAAAGTAAGGCCAGAAGATCGTAGGTGGGCACGGCCCGGGTGTGGTCCGGCACCACGATGGCCACTCGCTCTCCTCGACGGACCACCGCGTCCGCTGACTCCACCCCGATGGGGTGTTCCCAAGCCTCGGCGAAGGCCTGTTCAAGGGGGACTGGGGCAGTGGGTTTGGGCTCTACCACAAAGAGGAGGTTCCCGTCTGGCACCTCGAAGGAGATCTTCCCCTGCCCGTAAGCCAGCTCGAAGCGCGCCATCGCGTCGGCATTGTACACGCTTGCGGAAGGGAAGGGCCGCCCCTACCATCAGGCGATTGTCACTTTGTAAAGGAGGTGCGGTGCGGTCCAAGCTGATCACTTCGGAGTCGGTAACAGAGGGTCATCCGGACAAGATCG
>JGI24020J35080_1000462_pt1 | contig 32088 bp, 31 predicted proteins | sample Deesub1362A_J573_FD_35080 | JGI IMG/M metagenome (IMG submission 35080) | reverse complement strand
GGCTTGAACCTCCTGTCATTATTGATTGTACAGGTGATATTCTATCACCTTTGACAGAGGTTTCAAGCCTTATGATAATTTTTTAGCGGACACTACTGATACCAAAATATTCGGAATACACCTTTTGAATCAAGGGATCGATAGTTTCAAACACCAAAAACGCATATTTATTGAGATTTCTTTAAAAATTGTGTCATCATATCTCAAATAAATGACGTAGGATTTAGAGTTATAAGCACAACAAATGTTAAGCATGGTATGACAAAAAAGGTATTTATATTAATTTCACTTTTCTTAATATCATCAGCCTTTCATATCAAGATCATTAATATAAACTTTAACCCTTATGATGAAGCCGTAATCCTAATAGGTGCAGAAAGAATCCTTCATGGCGAAATCCCCTACAGAGACTTTTTCTCTCAGTACACACCTGGACAGTATTATATACTTGCATTAATATTTAAGATATTTGGCATATCCGTGCTTGTCGAACGGATATACGATATTGCTTTAAAATCTTTATTATCCATCTCTATCTTCTTGATAATCAACCTCCTATCATCTTATCGGTATGCCTTGATAGGCTGGGCATTCTCCCTAATATGGGGTGGCCATATTAATTTCCCTGCATATCCTGTTTACCCTGCCATCCTCTTTATTAATATGTGTATTTACTCAATCCTCCTCTATTTAAGGCAAAAAAGAATATTCTATATCCACCTCAGCGCAATCTTTATTGTATTCTCGGGTCTCTTCAGACACGATATGGGAGGAATGGCCTTTATAATGATTACATTGATCCTGTTTATAATAAGATATACAGATGAACGGCCATCTTATACTTTTCTTATCCACTTTGTTATTACCACATTAATCGTTACCTTGCCTTTTATCATCTATTTCGCCTTAAAATCCGATATAAAAGCAATAGTGGACCACTTAATTATCTTCCCCTTGAGTAACTTTCAGAAATTTCAAAGCATACATTACCCCCGCTATCTATCATTTCACACGCTTCCCTTTTTCGCCTTTCCGATTATATTATTCACAGGATTTATAATTGCAATTGTTCTGATGAGAAAGAAAGAGTTTAATATAACTACCCAAGGAATACTTCTTATTAGCCTGGTTGGCGGAACCTTTATGATCCAGGCTATCGGAAGATCAGACATCGTTCATCTCCTTCCTGTAGGACTTATGAGTGTTATGCTTGCGCCTATCCTGTTATTTGTTATACGGCCAAAGTTGGGCATTCATCGAGAAACTCCTCTTATAATTTTATTCATTGCCTTCTTTTGCATAATTCTATATAGACCCCTAAAAATGAGAATTGCTTCCTTTCCATATCAATACATTATTAAAGAAGTAAATCCTGATATCCCTCGTGCAAGATACACGAAATTGAGAGACAACGAAATCAAAAAGGTGATATCCTTTATCAAACAAAATACAACAAGGAATGAGTTTATATATTCTGGTTTAAAGGATCATGACGACCTGAGGTTCAACAATGCCCTGATATACTTCCTTTCAGAAAGGAAAATCGCAACAAGATATCATGAGATGAACCCAGGCTTCACCACCATGCCAGAGGTGCAGAAAGAGATCATGAATGAATTAAAATATAAAGATGTTAAACTCATTGTACTTATACCAGGGCTCTGGAATGCCCCAGATATAGATCGTTATAAAAAGGATTATAATGTGCTTGATAATTATATAGCAAATAATTTTAAATTAACTAAAATGTTTGGTAAATATGAGATATGGATGAAAAACACGAAATAGTCAGACTTTCAATTGTAATACCTGTCTATAATTCAGAAAGGACAATTGGCAAACTTGTAGAGGAACTAATAAAAGAATTACGCCCAATCTATAGGCTTGAAATAGTACTTGTCAATGATGCCTCAACAGATGATTCAGAAAAAGTCTGTATCTCTCTTTTTGAGAAATATAAAGACATTATCAGATTTTATTCTCTTTCAAAAAACTCAGGTGAACATTCTGCTGTTATGGCAGGACTCTCAAAGACTACAGGTGATTATGTGGTAATAATGGATGACGATTTACAGAACCCTGTTAGCGAAGTTAATAAACTTGTTAGTAAATTCTCGGAGGCTGATTATGATGTAGTTTATTCATATTATAAAGAAAAGAAACACTCGTTTCTAAGAAATCTTGGTAGTAGATTTAACGATAAGGTAGCAAATTGGATACTGAATAAACCTAAGGGTCTTTATCTTTCAAGCTTTAAGGCGATGAATAGATTTGTAGTGGACCAGATTCTTAAATATAAGGGACCATTCCCTTACATAGATGGACTAATACTCCAGGTTACGGATAAAATTGGGAGGGTTATGGTAGAACACCATCCGCGAAGTGAGGGGAAATCTGGATATACATTAAAGAAACTAATCACCCTATGGTTGAATATGTTTACCAGTTTTTCTATCCTGCCCCTGAGGTTTTCAATATTTTTAGGTTTTATTTTTTCATTGTTGGGGATCTGCCTTGGTATCTACTCTGTTATAGAAAAATTTATGGATCCTGATATTCCTATAGGTTATGCTTCATTGTTTGTTGCTGTCTCAATTTTTGCAGGAATCCAGCTAATAATGATAGGTATGGTTGGAGAATACCTTGGAAGGGTATTTTTAACATTGAACACAAAACCTCAGTATACAATAAAAAAGGCCTTTGAGGCCCAAAAAACTCCAGAGGAAGAATCATAACTATGCAGAACCCCGTGGAATATTTCAGGAACAAAAATGTGCTTATAACAGGTGGGCTTGGTTTTATAGGATCCAATTTAGCACACTGGCTTGTCAGGGCAGGTGCAAAGGTTTTGCTCGTTGACTCATTGATCCCTGAATATGGAGGAAACTTGTTTAATGTAAATGATATTAAGGATAAAGTTACTATCAATATTGCAGACGTAAGAGATGTTCATAGTATGCGATATCTTGTGCAAGGTATGGATTATCTCTTTAACCTCGCGGGGCAGACAAGCCATCTCGATTCAATGAGGGATCCCTACACAGACCTTGACATAAATTGCCGTGCACAACTATCTATCCTTGAAACGTGTAGAAAATATAATCCCGAAATAAAGATAATCTTTGCAAGTACAAGGCAGATATATGGCATTCCTGACTATTTGCCAGTTGATGAAAAACATTTACTCCATCCAACGGATGTCAATGGTATAAACAAGATGGCAGGAGAGTGGTATCATGTTCTTTATAACAATGTTTATGGTATCAGGGCCTGTGCCCTTCGTCTTACAAATACCTATGGGCCACGCATGAGGGTAAAAGATGCACGCCAGACCTTTTTAGGACTATGGATAAAACAATTAATAAAGGGGGAAGAAATAAAAGTCTTTGGTGATGGCAAACAACTCAGAGATTTTAACTATGTTGATGATGTAATAGAAGCCCTGGTTTGTGCTGTGACAAATGAGAAAGCCTATGGAGAGATATTCAATCTTGGCGACAGTAGCCCTATAAGTCTAAAAGATCTGGCAGAACTATTAATAGAGATCAATGGAAAAGGTTCTTACTCCATTGTTCCTTTCCCACCTGATAGAAAGAAGATTGATATCGGTGACTATTATGCTGACTACACCAAGATTAAAAAAACCCTTGGCTGGGAACCAAAGGTATCCCTTAGAGAAGGACTGACAAAAACCCTTGAGTATTATAGAAAATTTGGTCACCACTACTGGTAAGACTGATGAGAGAGATACAGCTATGGAATTATATACGAGATTACGAAAGAGAAAAAGACGAGATATTCTCCGCAATAAGGGATGTGTTATCATCTGGCATCCTGATTCTTGGGGACAAGGTAAGGAGGTTTGAGGAGGAATTTGCAAGATACTGTGGAGTGAGGTTTGGGGTTGGAGTCAACAGTGGCACTGACGCCCTCTTTTTATCCCTTAAATCAATAGGCATTAAGGAAGGCGATGAGGTTATAACAGTTGCAAACACCGCGGTTCCGACTGTCTCTGCGATAGTCTCAACAGGTGCAACCCCCAGATTTGTGGATATAAATCCTGATACATATCTCATGAACACCTCACTACTTGAGGATGCAATTAATGAAAGGACAAAATGTATTATTCCTGTCCACCTGTATGGCCAGTGTGTGGATATGGACGAAGTGTGTAAGATTGCAAGAAGGTACGGTCTGAAGGTTATCGAAGATTGTGCTCAAAGTCATGGTGCAACATATAAAGGCAGAAAAGCAGGTTCCATGTCAGACCTTGCAGCATTTTCATTCTATCCTACAAAAGTCCTTGGTGGTTTTGGTGATGGCGGGATGATTGTAACTGACAATGAGGAGTTATATAAAAGGTTAAAACGGCTCAGATTCTATGGAATGGAGCAAAACTATTATTCAAAAGAACACGGATATAACTCAAGATTGGATGAATTACATGCAAGCATACTCCTTAAGAGATTAAAGCACCTCGATGAGTATATTACCTCAAGAAGGGTTATCGCTGAAAGATATAACAAAGCACTGAAAGATACAAACATTATTTTACCTTTTACTGCTCCATATAATGAACATGTCTATTATCTTTACGTTTGCCGTCACCCTGAAAGGGACAGGATCATATCAGAGTTAAGGAAGAGACATATCCATACAGGAATACACTATAAATGGCCTATTCACCTTATGGAAGGCTATCAGTATCTGGGTTATAAGGAAGGAGATCTTCCTCAGACGGAAAAAACAGCCGGGGAAATATTCTCATTACCCATGTTCCCATCCTTGAGGGAAGAAGAACAAAGAAGAGTGATTAAAGAATTGCAAACTTTATTGTAGAGACTGCCGATTATTACTCGTGTGGATATGTAATTATAAGGTACTATCTTTTTCTTCCAATCATTATAAAAAAACCACCTTCCTTGCTGCCATTGAAGAAGAGCTGTAGCTGGGTTATAAAATGATCAAAACGATTACCTTTTGGATGGGGTTTAAATATATTATCATCCAGATCAAAGCCCTCAAATGCCTTCGGATTTGGAATCCCATATATAAAATCAAATCCTGTTTTATCAAACCACTCGAGCACTTCACCAATTGTGTGCTTTGATTCGTGTGGATTTTTGTATTGATCGAGAAACCATGACTCCTTCCTTTTATCTATTCTATCCCTCAATCGTGGATCAAGAAATTTAAAACGATCTCCAGTGATCTTAAAGATTATCCTGCGCAAGTCTGTTATAAGTCTCCCATATTTATTGTAAAGACCCACTAAGATATAACCTTTCCTTTTAACAAGCCTTGCGATCGTCTTAAAGCCACCAAAGGGATCACCCGTATGGTGTAAGACTCCGTTACATATTACAACAGGAAAGGATTCATCTTTAAATATCGGTTTAAAAAGATTCATCTGGTAAAAACCTACATTATCAAGACCATTTTTCCTTCTAAATTCTTCCCCAAGTTTTAACGAATTTAAACACATATCTGTTGCAAAAACATATCTTTTTGCCACCCCTAAAAAATTGCTCATCTGGCCTGTCCCACAGCCAATTTCTAAGACTCTTATATTGAAGGGCAATTGCTGGTTTAGCAGGTTAGCGAAAAAGGTATTCTGAGCCTTCTCCACAAGATCACCTATATCTTCAAAATCATCATAATTTGGGAAGGGAGATTTCTCATAAAAAGCCTTTACAATTTCGGTGACATCTTTTTCAGGATTGTCCCACTGATTTGGCCAGAAAAGCATGGGTATGCCTTCTTCCACCTGAAATAACTTATAGCATGAAAGACACCTTATCTCTTTGTCAATTAATTCCAGATCGCCTCTACAAGCAGGACAACAAAAAATATCGATGTGGGCCTTCATATGATCTAACATATCACCCAAGGGGAATCAAAATATTGCATAAATAAAGGGCGCTACTGCCGAACCTTCAGACAATACCATAATAGATCCCAGGATAATTAGAAGGGCAATAAGAGGTATTAAATACCATTTCTTTCGATTCTTTAAATAATACCAGATTTCGAATATCTTCTCCGTGTTTTTCATTTAATGAGCCACCCCCCTTTCTTCAAATCGTGAATCGCATTGTAAATTAGCAAATTTTCTATATTTAATGATATAATTTATTGTTATATTTTATCACTTCCATGAGTTAACGGTAAAGTGTTATCACCGAAAAAGTCTATATCCGTTATTATTATCAACATCGTACTTCTTATAGGCGTTTTCTTCATTGGCGAAGTTGTCTGTCGTGTAGCCGGTATTCCTTACAAAAACAATTGGACACCCAATGAAAACTCCTTTGCCCGCTTTGACCCGGAATTGGGCTGGTCATATATCCCCAATAAATCAGCCATTAACACTGTTGGAGGTGAAGATGATTCAATAAGTAACCCTGTCTATTTTGATGAAAATGGTATCAGGGTGCCTTATGAAGGATTCAGATTCGACTATTCAAGGCCTTCGATACTTTTTATAGGATGTTCCATCACTATGGGACACGGATTATCTTATGAAGAAACTTTTGTTGGACAATTTGGAGCCCTTGATAAAGTGAGAAATAGATACCAAGTAGTCAACCTGGGTGTCCAGGGATACGGAACCGATCAGGCTTTACTCACCTTAAAAAGATTTATAGATAAATTCAACACAAAGATAATCGTTTATACTTTTTTTAAATTTCACTTAAGGAGAAACAGTAATTATGACAGAAGACAAATCATTAAAGGAGCACGCTTTTTAGGCACAAAACCACTATTCGCTTTAGATGACAACGGAAAATTATACTTGGCCAAAAAACCTATGTTATACAAATATTATGACTACACACACTCATGGTTATTGGATCTATACAAAATGTATATAGGCAAAAAACTCGGGACATTCCCACCGCAATCAAAGGATTTAACAAGGGCATTAATAAAAGAAATGAAAAAAATAAGTGATAAACACGGGGCTTACTTTTTCATTATTAACTGGAGATGGTCTGAAAAGGATGAAGATTTAGAGTTTCTTAAAGGTCTTAATATAGAGATTGTGGATACCCTTAAAAACGCACCACCAAATTGGGAAAAGATGAGGATACTTGGAGGTGTCCACCCCGATGCTGAAGCAAGCCAACATGTGGCTAAATTATTATTTGAATATTTTGAGAAAAAGGGGTTCCTGAATTAGAGATCATGGTTTGTCTTCCGTGCCGGCTGAATTCCTGGATATAGTAAGCACAAAAACGTTTACTTCTTTGTCCCATGCCGAAATCTGATCTCGCTCAATATCCGGAAAACTCCAGTATCTTTCATCTCTCTTGAGGTCTATTGTTGCAAGATGTTTATACCTCGGATCCGACTTTAATTGTTCCACTATATCCAGATTATCAAACACGATAAGTGTTCTTCCCCCTGCGTTCATTAACTCTTCTGTTATACCTTCTATGTCTTTTGAGTGGGGTCGACCAAGCAACTGTTTATTGAGATAATAAGCAATGTACAAATCAGTGTATCCCTTCTGTGCTGACCTGATAAATGCAACAGGCTCTGGAAAGTCAACCTTCGTTATCTGATCTGCTATATCCTTATAAGGATTTATATATTCTATCGTGATGAGATTTTTAAAACTCTTCATCAGGGTAATTGCAGGCTTTAGTGAGAAACCCGGAACCAAAATAAGCATAAAGTAAATAGCTAATAACCTTTTTCTCCCCAGGTTCCAGGGTTTTTCTAAAAATCTCTCATTCAACAATTCTATTAATCTTTCAAAGATGTTGAAAGAAAGGATGATAAAGATTATCATAAGTGCATAAAAACGCCGTGGAGACCTGGCAAGTATCAATACAAACCCGCTACAGTAAATCAAAAAGGTGAAAACTATCCAAGAATAAAGAAATTTCTCCTCCGATTCATTCTTTTTAATCAGCAAGTAAATAGGCATAATACCTATTATAATGGTTATAAGGGGGTATGTGAAAAAAGGGCTGCTTCTGATAAAATGATTAAAAATATAGTTAATGTTCATCTTCATCAGTTTAATCTGATGTAAAAAATATTGTCTATTCTCAAAGGGGAACCAGGTCTGAAATTTTACATCTGAAATATCTTCAAATACATGGAGTGCATATGCGTCTCTTGGTTTATATAGTCCACCTTTAAAAAAGGGATGGCCACCAGAACTCTTTGGCCCTACTGATGAATATGTACTCCCTCCCTTTGCACTAATAACAAAATCTCCATATTTTATTGCAACAGGAATAAGCCATAAAGAACAAATAATAAAAAAACCCACAAACCCAACTATAAGTGTCTTAAAACATTCATATAGCGAATATTTATTAATATATTTCCTTAAAAAAACAGATGCAGGATAATGGACTATAAAGAAAGGGAAGGCATAATGATGTGCAAGATATGAAAATCCACCCGCGACACCACAGAGGAAAGAGACTTTTTTTCTATTAAGGATGCCAGAATCTGTTACAAAGTACATATATAATAACAAAAGAGCTGCGAATGGAAGATCTGCTCCTATATTTAGGACTGACCAGTAAGAGATTAGAAGTGCAAAGATTAATAAAACTATAAAGCCTGTCTTTCTTGATATCCCAAATCTCTGCATAAAGAACCAGCTAAAGAATAAAAGCAATGCACCACTCAGTGCGATGGTTATCCTTGCAGTTGTCAAACCATCAAACCCTAATGCCAGGAAGGGGGACATCAACCATATAAAGAGGAGCGACCAATCCTGTGTCACGGAACGCATAAAATGTCCCTCTGCTACATAACCAGCAAGACGAAGTTGTGCTATCCCATCAGGATTTATCGCATATCTATGATCCAATCCAAATATAGTGGCACAAATCAGATATATAAACAGCCCTGCTATTAGTGGCAGGTTATGATTGCTACTATGTAACCCCATATGTCCTCAATTATTATAATTTAAAAAAATGGTTTTTTGACTATGAAGATGGAAATAATATATCATTAAATTATTATGAATATAAATTCTTTAGAGAGTTTTTATAAAAATAAGAGAGTCCTTTTAACCGGGGCAGCTGGTACGGTCGGCAGGGAGATTGCCAAGATATTGGTCTCTTTTAAGACAAAAGAGATAATTCTTATGGACAATAACGAGTCCGAAATATTTTTTTTGATGGAGGAGTTTAAGGGAGAAAATGTCAATTGTTTTCTTGGTGACATCAGAGATAGAGATAAGGTAGAAAAGCTATCAAGAGATGTTGATATAATCATTCATGCAGCAGCATTTAAGCATGTAATACTCTCAGAATATAATCCATTTGATGTGGTGCAAACAAATATAGTAGGTGTTGAAAATATAATACGCGCTGCCACGACATGTAAAGTCAAACGGGTGCTTTTTACAAGCAGTGATAAGGCTGTAAATCCTACAAATGTAATGGGTGCCTCAAAACTGATGGGCGAAAAACTTATAACAGCAGCAAATTCCGTCAGGTCAGATACGAACACCATATTCAGCAGCACGAGGTTTGGGAATATTATAGGTTCGAGAGGGTCAGTTGTACCTCTTTTTGTAAGGCAGATTAGAAATGGCGGGCCCGTCACCGTTACAGACAGGAGAATGACTCGGTTTATTATGACTTCTGAAGAGGCATCAAGGCTGGTTTTAAAATCTGTCATACTTGCAAGAGGAGGAGAAGTCTTTGTAACAAAGATGCCTGTGGTAAAAATAATTGACCTGGCAGAAATAATGATTGAACTCCTTGCCCCTCAATTTGGATATAGCCCATCTGATATCGAAATAGTTGAGATAGGCGTTAAAGCAGGAGAAAAAATGTATGAGGAATTGATGAGCGAAGAAGAAACGCGTCGTTCCATAGAACTAAAAGACATGTTTGTTGTCACACCAGCTTTCAAGTCAATATATCAGTCAATTAAATATGAATATCCCGAAACTATCTCACATGAGATCAAGAAGTCTTATAACTCAGGAAATGAAAGACCGATGACTAAGGAAGAACTGAAGGAATTTTTTATAAACAACAAAATCCTGGAAAGGATCTTGCAGAATAACCCTAACTAATCCATTCCTATCTGTCCCGAAAGTGAAGGTCCCACTGGAATCATAGAGGTATCGATACCAATCACCCTACATGCCTTTGCTGCTACCTTTATTGCATTATTACAGCTCCTTTCATCAGGGTATATATGACTCATATTAGCGACATATAAATTTCTAATAGGAGTCTTACAATGAGGGACAAATTTCGAAAAATTAGGCCAGCATGCTGTAGCTGCCGTATTAGAACGAAACACATATACTCTCTTGATCCACTCCAATTCAAACCGATGGTTTATTTTTTTCAAGGGTCTCAACATAATGGACTTAATCTCATTAACAGATGCCGTTGCCAGATAATCATCCTGTGTAAAGTATTTTGAGAGATAAACAATATGGCTCCCATTATATCTATCAGGTGATATAAAATTTGTGTGCTCAATGATCCCTCCAAAAGGAAAACCTGTATCTGCGATATTTAACCAGTAGGTATGGGTAAGAGGACGATCAAGTTCTAAAACTGTACATATTGCACCCATATATTCAATATTAGAGAGTCTCTTTGCATATTCAAAAGATTTCTCCCTGAGTAGAGAAGATAGATAGGTAGTCGGTATGGTTGCCAGAAAAAGCCCTCCCTTAAACGTCCCATTCGTGGTGTCCACACCATATAATGTATCATTCTCAATAATCAATCTTTTCACCCTTGCATTCATGACTATTTCAACTCCCATTGATCTTAGAGTTTCTGACAGGGTATCAGTCAATGTTTGTAAGCTTCCTTCTAAGTAACCAAGCTGTTCCTCCATTCCCCTCCTTGAGCTTATCCTTTGTTTCAGGCGCCCTATCATCCACGCAAGTGGCACCTTTTGTGCATATGCACCGAACTTTACCTCTAACAATGCTTTCCATATCTTGTCTGTAACATTCTTGCCCGCATATTTATAAAACCACTCTAAGGCAGTTATATTTTCCCTTTTCCTCCAATCCGCAATCTTTCCAAGATATACACTTGTAACTATAAAGCGTAATTTGTCCATTGTGCTTAACGAAGGGAATTTCATCAGGTCACCGGGACCATCTAAATCATGGATGGTACCATCATAAAATATTCCCATATGAGTCCTGTAAAAATGTAACCTGTCGTCTATCCCCAATTCTTTTATAAGCCATTTAAATTCTAAATCCTCTATAAAGTGATGATGATAGTAACATTCTAATAAGTTGCCTCCAATCCGAAAGGTCTTCATTAATCCACCCAGTTCTGCACTTCCCTCAAGCAACGTTACGTCCCATCCATTTTTTGCTGCAATATAAGCAGCAGATAGGCCGGTTATACCTCCACCTATAATGGTCAATCGTCCCACCAAATCTATTTTTCTTCTTGAGAGTGCGAAGGTCTTGTGAAAGGCCGGACAGTAGATTGTTTAATTATCCATTGAGGCCGACGCTTAACCTCATCATAGATCCGTCCAAGGTATTGTCCAAGGACTCCCAAGAAAATCAGTTGTATACCACCAAGAAAAAGAACGGATACATGGAGTGAATACCCTGGTTGATAAGGTATACCCAATGAATCAAAAAAATCTCTGTTAAAATATTGGAGTGTAAGAAAGATGATCCCAATAAAGGATAGTCCGGAAATCCATAGTCCTACATATGAAGCGAATGCAAGGGGAACGGTAGAGAATGAAATGATCCCATCCAGTGCAAGACGCCATAATCTCCTGAAATTATATTTTGGCTTTCCAGCAACTCTTGCCTGTCTTTCATAAACGATTCCAGTCTGTTTAAATCCTGTCCATGCCCTCAAGCCCCGAACAAAACGATTTCTTTCAGGCATGGAGTTTAAAATATCCACTACCTTACGATCCATTAAACAGAAATCACCAGAATCAAGGGGAAGATCAAAATCTATCATCCTTGACATTATTCTATAAAATGCCCAGTAACTGATCCTCTTAAAAATGGACTCTTTTCTATGCTGTCTTATAGCATAAACTACATCATAGCCTTCATTCCATTTTTCTATAAAACGATGTATCTCTTCGGGTGGATCCTGAAGATCTGCGTCAATAACAATAACTGCATCTCCTGTAGCATGAAATATACCTGCCGATACAGCCGTCTGATGCCCAAAATTGCGTGAAAGTGAAATTGCCTGCCATCTCTGATCCCGTTGATATTGTTGATATAAGATCTCCCATGTATTGTCATCTGAGCCATCATCAACACAGATAATCTCCCAGTCTACCCCCCAGCTTTCTGCAGCCCGTGTCATCCGCCTGAAGAGTTCAGGCAACACTTCTTGTTCGTTGTAGCATGGTATCACAACGGATATCTTCTTATTCTGTTTATTATCCCTCATAAATCTTAAAAAAATCTCCTCTATACATCAGTATTATAACGCAAGTTAAATCATTTTTGATTCCTTTTTATCAAACTTAACCAAGGTTAATTTTTAAAGAACCCACAATTCGTCCTTCCCCTAACCTTTTTAGGGTCCTATTTCCCAAGGTGTCTGTTTACAATCTCATGGGCAAAGGCCATGATAGTAGCTTGCGGATTTCTCCCCGTATTCGTAGGAAGTACACTTGCATCAGTTACAAAAACGTTTTCCATATGCCATAGCCTTCCATCAGGATTCACAACCGAAGTATTAGAATCAATACCCATAGGACATGATGACATAATATGAACTGTAACGATCTTAAGTCTTCTGGCCTTCAACAGTCTAAGTTTCTCATTCAATTCATTAATTGATCTAACACTTCCAACCCCTACAATTGGCATAAAAAGCTCAACCGCTCCTGCCTTAAACAGCAAAGTAGCCATCTTTTGTAATGCAAACCTTATCATCTTCATATCTTCAGGATTAAATTTATATATAACGAAAGGTTGATCGCCAAACCTGCTGATAATGCAAGCAACACTTTTAGAGCGGATCATCGCTGTAAATATTGCAATATATTGATAATCTTCCAGCAGTGAATTGATTACACTGTTATCACAATGAGAAAGTGTAGTAGCTACATAGTGAGGCCTCAAATTCGAAGCCATAATTAAGAGTCCATCAGGATCAAACTCCCTGACCTGAACCGTTAATATCGTCCCCTTTTCAGCATTTAGTCTATCCTTAAATCTTGCAACAACCTTAAGATTCATATGAAATTGAAATTTACCGCCGGACGGAATCGAGATTCGACTTCGCTGAAGAAGATGGGGAGTCTGGATGGCTCCCCCTGCTAAGAAAATATATTTACACAGTATCTCTATATTTTTTTGTTTGTTCCCCGAGATACGGGCAATCACCTTCTTCGCTTTTTTGCCTGAATAATCAATTCTCATAGCTCTGCATCGCGTGAAAATACGGGCCCCGTTTTTTATGGCCCTTGGAAGATACGTTTCAAGCATGCTTTGTTTTGCACCTGAAGGGCAACCAGTAGGACAGAGGTTAGTATTTTTACATTCTTTAACCGCCCGCTTGACAAACTCATATTTCCAGCCTAATTGCTCCGATGCATGAAGAAGTTTCATTGAATCGAGATTATCATCTTTCTCAATCTCATGTCTCATCACATTAAGGTCTCTCTCTATAATTTCATAATATCTATTCAATCGTAAAATGGTGCCTTCATCCAATCCGTGATCACTCACCCATTCTTCAAATACCCATGAAGGTGTCCGCGAAATGATTCCCCCATTTATAATGGTACCACCACCAACGCAACAACCTTCAGCAAAACCAATGGAAGGGCTACCAATAAATGGAAATATTCCATGATACCTATAGAGCTTTGCCGTCATTTCACTGATATTGGAGTTGCAGGCAGTGGCTGGATAATATCCCCCCTCCTCTAAAAATATTACATCGTGTCCACTCTCTGCTAAAAGTGTACCTGCAACACTCCCGCCTGCGCCTGTGCCGATAACGAGATATTCACAGTGATAGACATCCTTAGAATAGTCTTCTGGCATGAAAATAGACTTTTCCATTTTTAAAGCTCATTGGTTACATCAGCAGGAAGAATATCAAATAATCTTAGGAAAGTAAGGACCCTTATAAGCTCATTTAATGCAGTAAAAAGAGGAATAATTTTTATATATTTCAGAAAAACAGAACGTCTCTTGTGGGACAAGAACCTCATACTTTTACCTGTGGTTATAATACACAATAAACCGGTTATAAATAAAAGCACCTTGCTTGGCAAAGAATAATACCATGGAAGTCCATTTATAATTTCACCAACAAAAGTAGAAATATCATCGATAGCCTGAGGATTTGCTCTTTCCAGGGATTTATAAAGCCATAAAGTCTCAATATTTGTCAGAACAAATCCTGCAAGAGTATTTTTCAACATAATATTAAAAAAACTTTTGTTTGAGGAAATTCAAAATTAACCTGGTCTTCCCGAGTGACAGGGTCTTGTCAAGTGCTTCGAGGCAAATATCGATTTCTTCATCTGTTACTATAAGGGGCGGTGAAATCAGGAGGGGAACTTCAAAATTTTCACCATAAAATGTCAAGATATTATGACTGTTGTAAAGCTCTGCCATAACGGCCCCGGTGATCAATTTTGCGCTGAATCTTTCATCTTTAAATACCTTAGATGGAATAGAATTGATTGCAGATTTTATAACAGGATTCATATCTTTGTTCAAGATGATCCCCTGTAAAGCACCGCTTCCTCTTACTTCATCTATTAAATCAGGATATTTATCTTTAAGTCTTCTTAAACCACTACCAAGACGTTGATGTATTCTCTTTGCCCTTCCAACATAATCATCCTCAACTATTATATTAATAGCCTCTATAGCCGTTATACATTCCTCTCCAAAGCCATTATAAGTAGTGGTATGAAGAGTCGCGTCACTCAGGTTATCATATGCCTTGCGAAATATGGGTGTACGCGTAGTATAACCTGAAATAGAGGATTTACCGCCTCCAAAGGACTTTGAATATGTCACAATGTCAGGAACCGTACCTTTCTGAATAAAATTGAATAGCTCCCCTGTCTTTGCCCATCCGGTATATACCTCATCAAAGATCAACACTATCTTTTCCTTAGAGCATATATTCCTCAATTCTCTTAAAAACTCGGGGGAGCATTCTCGCAGACTGCTTGCACTGAGTGGCTCAACAATAATGGCATATATATCAGACTCTCCATTTGGCTTCCTGAGTTTTGATACAAGTCCCTTCACATCATCAATGTGATTATATCTGAAAGACTCTACATTTGAGATCGTGGGGAATTTAAACCTAAATTCCGGTGTCCCTGATAGCCCTGCGGAGCCAAGAAGCTTGCCATGATACGCTATGTCCGCATGCAAGATATATCTTCTCTTCCCTTCATGATATTTATATGCAAGTTTCACAGCACCCTCGTTAGCCTCTGCGCCAGAATTGCAGAAATAACTGATATTTAAATCCTCAGGTAAAAGCTGGGCTATATTATGGCTTAAGCCCGCTATATATGGAGAAAGAAAATTCTTATGTACTTCCATCCTCTTCTGCCTCTGATATTCTATACGTGCTGCAAGTATCCTTGGATGGTTATGACCGTGATTAAGCACCCCTGAGCCTCCTGTGAAATCCAGAAGTTTCTTATTATCAGCGGTGTATATATACATACCCTCTGCTTTTATAGCAACAGTCCTTCCAAAACGAAAAGAACCAATTAATGAGGCCTGGCTTTTATTTACATACTCCTTATACAATTCGTGTATCTTATCGATACCAAACTCTGCACATTCATGCCACTTATATAATTTGACATGTTTCTCGCTCATTTGTGTCTCCTTAAATTTTAGGGTTTCCCCGCCTGTATATTACACCGACCAAAGGCCGGAGAAATGTCACAAGTCCATTCTTTTACGATGATAAATCTTTATAGGGGTATCCCTGTTAAAATAATTCGCATAAGTGAGAGAAAACCCCCTTTCGATTATCATCTTTTCATTTTGCGGCCCAAAATATACGATGAAACAATCAAAACTCTTCATATTATTTATCTTATTCAAAAAAATATCAAAAATGACATCTTTAAAGGGAGTGAATAGAAAAAACACGATGGATTTTATCTTTTTCTCATTGTTTATCGAACTTATCAACTCTGGGAAATCGACATCTTTTATATTATGATTAACTATCCTCATCTTTACATGGGGAGGCAGATAACTTCTCAGATTTTTAGTGCATAACTCTTCTAATCTTTTTGAGTGCTCTATCCCTATCAAATAGTTAAAACCAAAAGTCGATGAGCAGTATAACGCCCTTCCTGTCCCACAACCAATGTCAATAAATACTGAATCTTCAAAACTGCCTAACAATCTTTTTAATTGCTTCAAAGAAACAACGAGAAAGTAATAAGGAGTGGGTATATACGGAGAGGATGTCTTCTTGTCCTCGTTTTTGATATCAAGTTCCTGAGGCTCAACAACAAATAGATATTTAAATTTGGGATGCCTTATCAAAAAGAGGAGTTCATAAATTCCGCCAACTATTAAAGATTTAAGCCCCCACTCATTCTCAGCCCTTGCTAATCTTCTTAAAATAGAAATCATTGTTAGAAAGGTAGAAAGTAATAAAGTATATCAAAAATATGGCCATGTTTTCCATTGGTATTTAAGGCTTCTCTTGAAGGCATATAACGCTACCCAATCTTGACAACTTTCACAAATTCTTCAGTTCGTTTTGTATTTAGTTCAGCCAGTTCATCTTTTGTTAAGATTCGGGCATCTATATGAAGTTCATATGGTTGAAAAAATCTTGATTGAGGAACATACCTAACAGTAAACTCTCCTCCTATTGAGAGTGTTTTTATCTTTAAAGGTTTTTCAAGTTCAATTTTATTCTTTATAATTATCTCTTTTTCATTAAAAGAAACCGATCTTTTATAAGTGATGGGAACTTCCTTGCATGAAATCATCAGTTTTTTTCTTATCATTCTGCTTAAAAAATGAGAGAAACGTGTTGAAAATTTAGCCAAAAGGAGCGTGGATCTAAAAATAAGACTTTTGACAAGGTCAAAAACAGCCATTGATGGAACCATATACAATCTTCCGTCTATCTCCCACCCATTTTCACCTGATTTTATATTACGGTTATAATCTGTCCACTGACTTGTTATAAGGCCACCACTATCGAGCCATCCTATCAATCCACAGTCATTATAAATAAGTTTTCCTTCTTTCTTATCAAATATCTTAATAACCCCACCTTTTGCAAGATTAGCAATCTGATAGTAATGACTTGTATTCTTTACATATATTTTACTTTCTGTAAAAAATTTCATAAAAGGTTCCCTCATGTAAGGAATATCCGGAAGTTCTGAAGAGTCAGGTACATAATCTAAATATGCTAATAGATATTCAGGCACCCTGAATGCAACATATCTATCTGACATAATGTCAGGAGGAACAAGCTTCCCCTCTGACAACGATTTGAGCATTACCTCAGCAACTGCCCCTGAAACTGGTATCGTCTTACTCATAAGTTCAAAACCGTGAGGGTAAAAGTGCATGGTGTCTCTGCTCCCGATACTCCCACCATAAAAACCATCGGGATAGACAAAATAACTGCATATTTCGATAGACTGTTGTAGTATATGAAAAATTTCTGGGTCACGATTTTTATGATAAAGTTTCGCAAGGAAAGAAATAGTAGCAGTGAGATATCCAGGGTCTATCCCGTCGGCCTCGGTAGCCCATCCTTCATTGGTCTGGAATCTAAGAAAACCCTCCCACAATTCTCTATACCCTTTTTTTAACTGCTGAGTATCAAACAATTCATATGCACACCAGACAGCGAGACAGGCTATGGCATGGTGGTTTGCTATACTCTCATCCTTTTGTTGAAAATTAATTATAAAATTTGCGGCATTATGAATCATACTTAGAATCCTATCTCGAGTTTCTGGGGCAACATCTTCATGGAGTAATTCCAAGCTTTCAATTGCAGAATATGTTATGTAAGCAGTCGGTCCTGCCCATCCTCTCTGATAGGGATAAAACTCATCGAATGAGCCATCGGTATGTTGTATCTTTGTTAAAAATTCTAATCCAGCAATTGCCCACTCCTTTATTCTCTCATTTCCATAATATATACTGTGCGGTAATTCATATTTATACACAATTGCAAGCGCATGGACAGCAAATTGACGAACCCCATCTGGAAAATCCGATGTTTTATAAAACCAGTAATCTCTATGCATACAGCCATATGTAGGCGAGAACATGTTCCGATCCATATTCCCCAGTATCCTGGGAATCTGTGAAAGGGCTTTTTGTGCATAGGTATCACGCAGAGATTGTATGCGTTTCATAAAAATTCTCTATTCCCCGCAAATAATATTAAAATATTAAAATAATTTTACAAAATTAATCTGAGATAATATTATAATATCTGAATCTATATGAAAACTTCCACAATTTACAATAAAAAATCAGGATTTGTATATATATCCCTTCTTATATTTTCTGCATCTGTTGCATTCTTGGTTGTAAAAACAATAAAGATATCTCCTGATTCGATGTTATATTCCATGATGTCCCAGGAGATACTGGCAGGGAATGGTCTTAAAATACCTGTAATTAGACTGTTTGATAATTATATACCTGTTAACGGTAAGGTCCCATACCCAGAAGAAGCGCCCCTCCTTTCTATACTGTTCGCATTATTAGGAGGAGTAACACCTGATAATTTTTTACCCGCACAGATAATTAATACGATCAGTTTGATCACAATTTCATTTTTTACTTTCCTGATAATGAATAAATTACACAATAATATGGCCATTTCATTCATAACAGCCTTGCTCGTCTCCATTTCATTCCCGATATTAAATGTTACAAATCACATCTGGACAGAACCCTTATTTATTGCCTTCTCTACCTCAACTCTTTACTTTCTGATACAGGCCAGACAAGGTTTAGGACAGGGTTTTCATTGTAAAATATTTATTGCCGGAATTCTTGCAAGTCTTGCATTCTTAACAAGATTCCCCGGACTTTTTCTGGTGCCAGGCCTTTGGTGGATTGTACTGATTATTATCATTAGGAATAAGGAAAATCTTCCAGGGCTTTTATCTTCGGCATTCTCCTCCATATTGCCATTAATTGCAGCAAGTACCCTCTTTATTCGCAATTACATCCTAACAGGGAATATATATGGATGGGAGCCTCCTCCCTTCAATCGGTCATTTATGGAAGCACTGATCGGGACTATCAGGATGATATTCCAACAATTTCCTCTCGGGAAAAACTCCATAATATTAATCTCTTCTTTTATCCTTCTTTTCAGCCTACTATTCATCTTCAATGTGGGTAAATTACGCCATGAGTTTATAAGATATTTTAATAGAGGATTTGACCTCGTCATAATCTTAACATGTAGCTATATTACCTTAATTGCCCTTGCTTTAAGCAAATCACAACCTCTATTCGAGGTGAGATTTGTCTTTCCTCTGGTCCCTTTTTTATTTATTGTATTGATTTCGATTATATTGCTTTTTTGGAAAAGCATCGAGACTATGGGATTTAAAAGATCTTCAATATTAGGTCTCATATTATCACTTATTATAATAAGCTCTGTAGACTGTTATAAGACATATCTCCGTCATAAGAGATTTTTTACTTATAAAGAAGAAATTCATTACTCCTTATTAAAGACTTCTACATATAAGTGGATAAAAGAACATTACAGAAAAAATACAATCATCACGACAAACAGGCCCTACCCTCTCAGTTTCTTTGGTGGATACACAACAGTAGCCTTACCACATAAAAGGTTTTTCCCCAATATTGTGATACCAGATAATATGGAAGCAATACTTCCTAAAAGGATGTTACGATTTGGCTCTTCAATTCTGGTATTATTTGAAAAGGCAGAAGAAAGATACGATGGAAGCTATATTACAAAACTGTTTTATAATAGAAAAGATGATGAGAACTTTATCCTTGTTCGTGAATTCGAGGATGGTGTAATTTATAAATTGAGGTAACCGGCTTATGAATAAATTATTAATTTTAGGCGCTGACGGCTATCTGGGCTGGCCAACATGCATGTATTTCTCCAAAAGAGGATATACAGTTATTGCGGTGGATAACTATTTTACCAGAAATGCCATGGTGGAACTTAACTGTGAGCCCCTTATACATCCTCCCAATCTGATTCAGAGGGCCAGACTATGGGAGGAAAAGAGTGGGAAAAAGATTATCGTTCATATCGGAGATGTCACAGACTATCCTTTTCTTCTATCAATATTCAAAGAATATAAACCAGATACAGTTGTCCATTATGCCGAACAACCTTGTGCCCCATATTCAATGATGGATAGAGACAAAGCTGCATTTACTGTAAAAAATAACCTTATAAGCACATTGAATATTGTCTATGCAGTAAAGGAATCAAACCCTGACTGTCACATTATAAAACTTGGGACAATGGGCGAATATGGAACGCCGAATATTGACATCGAGGAAGGATGGATAGAAATAGAACATAAGGGACGGAAGGATAAATTCTTATTCCCGAGACAGGCGGGTTCACTTTATCATACTACCAAGATACAGGATACAGATATGTTATGGTTCTATGTAAGGACATGGGGAATAAAGGTAACCGATTTGATGCAGGGACCTGTTTACGGAATATATACAGATGAGAGTAGAGAAGACCACAGATTGCTTACTTTCTTCCCCTATGACGAAATCTTTGGAACTGTATTAAACAGATTTGTAACACAGGCAGTTGCCGGCTACCCACTTACTGTATATGGTAAAGGAAATCAGCAAAGAGGTATTCTCAATATAATAGATACCATGCAATGTATATACCTTGCTGCAGAAAATCCACCACGCAAAGGGGAATTGAGAATACTCAATCAATTTACCGAGATATTCTCGATAAATCAGCTTGCTGAAAAGGTAAAAATCGTTGGGGGAAAACTTGGCTACAATGTAAAAATAGAACATATTCCAAATCCACGAGTAGAAAAGGAAGATCATTACTATAAAGCCTCATATTCTGGTTTGTTGAAGTTGGGACTAACTCCGCATCTTTTAACTGACGAAGTCATCGAGGAGCTCCTCAAATTCGCAGAAAGGTATAAGGATAATATTGACAGAGAAAAATTCTATATAGGAATAAATTGGAGATGATATTGTCATGTTCTGGAAATTTCTAAAATTTGTTTTCTTAATCTTTTCTCTTTTTTTACTGGGCGATGCATTTTACCGATGGGATGGATTTAGATATTACCTGCCGTTTTCTGACTTCCTTCCAAGTCTTGCACTTGCATATGTGTTATGGAGTATCTTGAGTATACTTATAGCCATCCTGCTATGGATATTTTTAAATTTATTTAAGATAATTTTTGATAGAATTGGGATGAAGATAGGGATACCCAACATGCTGATATTTACTGGAATATTTACTATCATCAGCCTTACAAGCTGGGTTATTAAGAAATTTGTTGTAGCAAACTTGCCAACCACTGCACAATTTAAGATTTCAATCCTGATAACGGTATTAATAACTTCTATTCTTTTAACATGGTTATTCCGTAACAGAGCAGAAAAGTGGATTAGGGAGATTGATGGTAGAACCACACCTTTAGTATGGATTTTTGGATTGTTATTTTTATCCTCTTTTTTTCTCATAACCTACTATATAGGATTTAAAGAAGAAAATAATAAGAGGCACGCTGCAATAATTAATAATCCAGAAATCACAAAACCTGCCACTGATAAACCCAACATAATTCTTGTTACCTTTGATGCATTAACAGCTCGTCATATGTCTGTATATGGCTATCATAGACCCACCACACCTTTTATAGAAAAGTGGGCAGAGAATGCGTCAATATTTACAAGAGCTATAGCTGCAAGCAGTTATACAGGAGCAACCACAGCAAGCCTCATGACAGGCAAACGGCCATGGACGCATAGAAGATTATCCCATGAAAAGAACGATAAACCAATCAATGCTGAAACCGAAAATATCGCATTCTTGCTAAAAGAACAGGGTTATTATAACTTTGCATTCACTCCGAATGATGTTGCACACGTAGAATATATGGGAATATCAAATAGCTTTGATATCTTCCCAAGCTTCAAAAACTTTAGGAGAGTGGCAACAATTGAGGGTTTTATCGAAAAACATCTCTACGAATTCTTTGGGGATAAATTCAAAATTTATAACTGGTTTGGGCAGGACGACTTCATACTTAATGTCTATTTAAGAAAGATTCCTCAGAGAGTATATTTTACAGAATATCCTCCTGAGATGGTATTTGATAGCTTTTTAGATACAATAGATAACTTCCCTGGTCGTCCATTTTTTGCATGGATACATCTATTACCACCCCACATACCGTTCCTGCCACCTGAACCATTTAAAGGAAGATTCAGTTCGTCAAACGAAGAACGCGACGCAAACAGCCAGCAACTCTTAAGAACTGTTGAGTTGAGAAAATACCTTGATAAAAATCTATATCCCTCTGATGAATTTATAAGAAAGATAACTATATTAAAGGATTATTACGATGAATTCATATTATATTGTGATAGTCAGTTCCATAATTTCATTAATCAACTACAGAGAAGAAATTTACTCAAGAATACAGTTATTATCCTCTCTGCAGATCATGGGGAGGGATTTAAACCTGTTTACCCCTTTCATGCCCTTGAATATCTCTATGAAGAGATTACACATATACCTCTCATTATAAAAGAGCCCCGTCAACATGGGAAGAAAGTCATTGATAATATTGTGGAACAGATAGATATACCCGCAACGATTTTAGACTTTGCAGGAATAAAAACTCCAGAATGGATGGAAGGACAGTCATTGGTTCCTTTAATAAGGGGTAGCAAATTTGAATCTAAACCTGCTTTCTCCATGGTCCTTCTGCGAAATCCAAGCAGAGGGAAAATTACAAAGGGTGTCTTTGCTATATGGGAAGACAACTATAAGTTGATATACTATCCAGAAACAGAGAAGACTGTGCTTTATAATCTCAATAATGATCCTGAAGAGCAAAATAATATAATTGGGGAGTATCCAGATGTAGGAAGACGCCTTTTACAGCTAATCAAGAAAAACATAAAAAAGGCCAATGAAGAAATTGTCATGCTCAACGAATAATTCTCCCACACTTTCTTTGATATAACTATATGATCTCCTTTGCCTTATCGCCACAGTTAAATAATAAATCAATGGCTGAGAGATTCTTTATAAATTCTCCATAGCATTGTTTATAAACAGGGTGGACAAACTCTTGCCATATTACATCTATACCATTCTTCTTCATTAATTCGACATCTAAGTAATGGGGCTTCCCTTCTCTTCCTTTTCCTGAAATATATTTATCAGCTCCCACCTTTTTAAGTATATCTATTAATATCTCTGTTGATTTCAAACCTTCTGTAAGCTCTAACTCGCTTGATTTTATAATCTTTGTCTTAATATCAAAACAATCTTTAAGGTATAAAATGATTTTTTCATTTAGTTCTACAAGCCTTTCGGGGAGATTGGTATAAAGTTCCTCAAAAAAACCTATATACTTTTCAAAATAGGGGGCCTTTTTATAACAGTAAATAATGGATTTTAAATGTTTTTCAGCCCACTTTCTTTCACGTGGAAGAGGAACATCCAAAATCCTCTTTAAATAACAATCGTTCGAAGGAATAGGAATGGTCAACCAGAATGCCCCTGTTGGCCCTTTGATTTTATTCCTCTTGTGAAAATCCCTCATTACAAATTGAGCAGTATCAAAAAGGACGAAGATATCGCTTTTCTTCATCTTATTAAAAAATCCTATATATGGAAGATAATTTGGCTGATGAATGGCCGCAATCATTGAGACACCTCAGAATAATAAATAGTCTCTTTTTAAAAGACTTCCTAAGGTTAAATAACAAAATCTGTTTTACACGCCCTTTCTTGCAAGTCAAAATTTATATATTAACAGACAAATCTGTAGCATTCAAAGGCCTCGGCTGCTTCCACACATATTTCACTACCCCTCAATCGAGACATCCTTTTGACATTCTCTATACTGCGTAAATTCGGCTCTTCTCTCATCTGAGAAGCATACAGGGAAAGGGCCTTTAGTTTTGTGTTCAAATAATTTGAGATATCAACATAAAAATTAGGTTTAAAGCCTCTTGATGTCCATAATATATCTGGCTGTTCATATGCTAACACCATCGGAGTATTGTTTAATCCATCCTTAACCCTTGGGCGACAAACTGTAAAAGAAGCATGGAATACTGCCTCATGATCTTGATTTTGGCATGCCAAAGATGGAATAGCTATAATGTCTGGATTCACATTAGCAATAGAATATTTTGCCTTCGATTCTATTATATCAATCAACTCCTTTCTTGGTAATATATCAAGTTTTAGATGAATATTATTGTCCATATATATAACCTCATAACCATCAACCTTCATAAACTCCATAACATTCTTCATCTCTAATAATCTTTCCTCACTTCTACTTTCGCCACCGAATTGCCGAACATCCCCAATGGAGAATATAATTACATACACTTTTCCTTTCAAATCCTTCACCTTAGCAATCAAACCACCACAGCCCAGTATTTCATCATCAGGGTGCGGTGCAAGCACCAATAATGTTCTCTTCTTCAATACTTCAAACATTTAGATTAAGTATATATTACCTCATTGAAAAATTTTTTATTATGCTTAATAATTAAATATGCCAAAAAATATTAAAAATTATCAAAATCCAGACGTGATAGAAAAATATGGTTATTATCATAAACCCTCCATTTGCAGATAAAAAATCAACCCATTATCAACTTTTTGAAAAGAATACATATCCAAACCCTGCTTTGACTATATTCGCAGGCCTGCTGCACACCCACAATATTCCTTATCTCTGCATTGATGCAAAATTAGAAGAGCTGTATTTACTTAGAAATAACAGGAAGGCAAGATCATGATTGAGATAACGGATATAAACAAAAATTTACATTGGCTTATAACAGGTGGATGTGGTTTTATTGGAACCAGCCTTGTTGCCCATTTGCTCAGGATAAATCCAGAATCTCAAATAAGAATACTGGATAACCTTTCTGTAGGGAAAAGAGAAGATTTAATAGAGGCGATAAGATTTGCAGGGGATAACCTGGATACAAACTCTCTCAATATCGAACTAATTGAAGGAGATATAAGAGATTACAGTGCTTGCCTAAAATGTTGTAGAGATATTGATGTTGTTATACATCTTGCCGCAAACACAGGGGTAGCCCCTTCGATCGAAAATCCCAAGGACGACATGGAAACAAATATTAATGGTACCTTGAACATGCTTGAGGCTTCGAGACATAATAATGTAAAAAAGTTCATATTTGCATCATCAGGTGCGGCCATAGGTAAGGCTGAACCGCCAATCCATGAGGAGATGTCACCAAGACCTGTTTCACCATATGGAGCAAGCAAGCTGGCTGGAGAAGCATACTGTTCAGCATATTATAATACCTTCGGGATCAACACCGTATCGTTAAGATTTGGCAATGTATACGGACCATTTTCAAAACACAAGAATAGCGTGATCGCAAAATTCTTCAAGTTAGCATTATCAGGTCAACCCCTGGAGATTTATGGCGATGGTAATCAAACAAGAGACTTTATTTACATCGATGATCTTATAAATGCCATTTTGCTTTCTGTGAAAAGTGATTTTGGCGGAGAAACATTTCAGATCGCTACATATAAAGAAACCACAGTAAATGAAGTTGCCTTAAAAATAAAGGAGATTGTAGAAAATAACTCTATGAGGAGGGTAAGTATCATTAATACAACCCCAAGATTGGGAGATGTAAGGCGTAGTTACTCAGATATATCAAAAGCAAGGAAGATGCTTGGCTTTGAACCTAAATATACACTTGATGAAGGCTTGAGAAAAACTTATGACTACTTTATTTCGAAAATAAACTTGTAACCATCCATCGCAAATATGTCCATCTTAAGGTTAGTCGGATTAATTATTGGCTTACTTGGTTTATTTATAACCTTCATTGTATATAGAGGACCGCGATGGAAGAGGAGAAATTTTCTCTTCTGGGGTTTCTTCAGTCTTTCACTTATAATTGTATCAATCAATCCTGACGTCCTTAATACAATGGCTAAGACCTTAAAATTGGAACCACAATATAGGGGTCGTGTATTCTTTCTGCTTATAAGTTCTAACATCATACTCTGGTTTCTTCTTTTGTACTTCAAAACAAGATTTGATGAGTACAGATATCAATTCGATCTTCTTATAAGAAAATTAGGACAGGAAGAAATTGAAAATTTTACGGAACAGATCGCTGATAAAGATATTGTAATAATCATACCTGCTTATAATGAAGCTGAAAATTTAAAAGAATTATTACCGAGGATCCCCACAAAAATAAAAGATAAGAAAGTGGGCGTGATTGTAGTAGATGATGGCAGTAGTGACAATACACGAGATGTTGTTATTCAAAATGGATATGTGGTTGTTCAGAATAAAATAAATCGAGGACAAGGAGCGGCCTCAAGGCTGGGATATGATATACTTGTAAAAAATAATATACCTGTCGGGGTGACAATGGATGCGGATAACCAGGATCTGCCTGAAGAGATAGAAATTCTTGTTGAACCAATCCTGAACAACGAATTTGATCTTGTCATTGGATCAAGAATACTGGGCAAGAGCTGCAAGACCACTTTTCTCAGAGGCTTCGGTATAAGATTTTTTACAAGGATCATCAATTTTGTTACGGGTTTAAAATTAACCGATTGTTCGAGTGGCTTTAAGGCATTTAAGGTTGAAGAGATCAGTAAATTAAACTTACGAGAAGAACAATTTCAAGCTTCAGAGGTTATCATAGAGGCGGCAAAGAAGGGGCTACGAATTGGTGAGGTTCCTGTAACAACAGTGGAAAGAAAATATGGCACGAGCAAAAAAGGACCTGATTTAAAATATGGAATATTCTTTGCAAAGACTATATTAAAGAGCTGGTGGAGATGAATAACAAAAATAATATTTCAGAAGTAATCAAACGACAGAGAGAATTTTATAACAGGAAATACGCTGAATGGCCTGAACTTAAATCAGTAAGCCTTTTCTGGAAGGATATGGGTGACAGGATTATAGAGGCACTAAATATCGTTCCGGGTAAATGTTATTTATACATCGGAGTAGGAGATGGATTTTTAATGGAATATATAGCATTAAAGACCGGCTCTCGAATATATGGGATAGATGTGTCAGACTATTCAATTATAACTTGTAACAAGAAAAGAGGGGAAATGAGCTATTATCTCTTAGCTGACGCACAGAATCTCCCTTTTAAGGATAACTCTTTTGATGGCGTAATCGCTCCTGCTGTGTTACATCATTTACCACAATTAGAGAAGGCACTCGTTGAATTTAAACGAGTGCTTAAAGGTGACATGTTTATTTTCAGTACAGACCCACGGGATTATTTTTTGAGGCGATGCCTTAATCCATTTATTAGAAGGATTATCTCTGAGGACGAAATCCAATTTAAGAAATCCGAGTTAGAACAGAAATTCCTTTCATCAGGCTTCAAGATTATATCCAGTGAGCCAATTTATCTCTTTCTGCCCATCATCGTGCCTTTATTCCGGAGAATCAGGGTGGATCTGCCCGAACTACTTTTTAATATCTTTACAAGGATAGATACGTATCTCGCAAAGAAAAGAATATTCCAGTCCCTCTCTTGGGTTATCTCTATAGTAGCAACCTCACAAAGGTAATGTCTTGATTCTTTCAAGAAAGATATTCTCTTTTAGTTGTGTTTATTAAACTACAAACAAAAAATAAAAAAAATTTGAACGACCCTCACTATAAATTTTGTTTCATTCGATCATCTTTAAGAATTCTTCGTAGGAGATTGTCTTTACTCCAAGGGCCTGTGCCTTTCTCAGCTTTGAGCCTGGCTCATCACCCACAATGAGATAATCGGTCTTCTTTGATACAGAGCCTGAGGCATGACCACCCATCCTCTCTATCAACTCCTCGACCTCTTTCCTCGGCCTTGGAAGGGTGCCTGTTATCACAAGGGTGAGGCCATCAAGGGGAAGCCTCTCCTCCCTTCGGCCGGCATAATCGGGATTGCTTATCTTAAGGCCGAGGGACTTGAGCCTCTCAAGGGTATTGAGGTTTTCGGGATCGTTAAAGAACCTGGATACCGATTCTGCTATCTTATCCCCCATCTGTTTTATCTCTGTAATCTTATCAGGCCTTACATTATACAGGTCTTCGAGCCTTTTGAAATTTCGTGCAAGGAGTTTTGCTGCATATTCCCCTACATGGAGTATCCCGAGGGAATAGAGGAATCTGGCAAGGGTGGTCTTCTTGCTCCTTTCGATGGCATCTATGAGGTTCTGGGCAGACTTGTCAGCAAACCTTGGTAATTCAAGGAGGTCCTCCTTCTTTATCTTATACAGATCGATGAAATGCCTTATAAGGCCCTTTGAATACAGGAGCTCCACATTCTTCTCACCAAGCCCCTCTATATCCATTGCTCCCCTTGATGCGTAGTGCTTTATCCTCTCCTGGACCTGGGCAGGGCAATTAAGACCGATACACCTGTAGGCCACACCCCCCTCTTCCCTTACCACCTCTGAACCACAGACAGGACACCTCTCTGGAGGAGGGAACCTCCTCTCCCTGCCTGTCCTCTTCTCTTTTATAACCTTTATCACATGGGGTATCACATCACCTGCCCTCTCAACAATGACCGTGTCTCCCACACGGATGTCCTTACGCTCTATCTCATCCCAGTTATGGAGCGTTGAACGGGAGACCGTGACACCACCTATCCTTACAGGCTCAAGGATTGCCACGGGTGTGATGGTCCCTACCCTTCCAACGCTCGGTATGATCTCCTTTATCGTTGTTGTGCCCTGGTGCGCAGGGAATTTATAGGCCACGGCCCATCGGGGCTCCCTCGTCTTCACCCCCAGGGTCCTCTGGAGTCCAAAGTCATTCACCTTTATCACGGCACCATCTGTCTCAAATGGGAAGGCATTCCGCCTCTCCTCTATCTCCTCGATTGCCCTGATAACCGCATCAATCCCTTTTGCAAGCCTTACAATAGCCGGCACTGGAACACGCACACCCTCAAGCCACTTGATAAACTCCCACTGGCTGCTGAACTCCCTGCCCTTCACATGCCCTATGCCATAGCAGGCAAGATGTAGCTTTCTTGAGGCAGTGATGGATGGATCAAGCTGTCTGACAGAGCCTGCAGCAGCATTCCTTGGATTGGCAAATAATGGTTCCCCCTTCTCCTCCCGCTCCCTGTTGAGCCTCTCGAATTCATCCACATGCATGTACACCTCTCCACGGATGTCTATCTCTTCAGGTATGTCATCACCCTCAAGCCTGAGTGGCACGGCCTTTATGGTCTTGATGTTCTGCGTGACATCCTCACCCTCATAGCCATCGCCCCTTGTTGAGGCCCTGTGCAGGATTCCCCTGATATAGGTAAGCTCAATGGCAAGGCCATCGTATTTTGGCTCAACGGTGTATTCAAGGTCCTGCCGTCTCTTGAGGAATCTCTTGACCCTCTGATCAAACTCAACCACCTCATCTTTTGAAAAGGCATTATCAAGGGAGAGCATCGGTTCTTTATGCCTGACCTTCTCAAACTTATCAAGGGGTGGTGCACCAACACGCTGGGTGGGTGAGTCAGGAAGGATATAACCATATCTCTCCTCAAGCTCCTTCAGGTGCATGTAGAGACGGTCGTACTCTTCGTCTGAGATCACAGGAGAATCAAGCACATAGTATCGATAACAATGATAATTTAGTTCTTTGACAAGTTTTTCTATCTCGTGTTTGATCTTCTCAGGAATGCCCCTTGTTGACATGACAGACACCTCTGATTGTTCATTGGTCGATCGTCACCCTCCACTCACCACCTCTATCAGAAACTCGAGTGTCATGAGACATGCGTTTTCTTTGTTTTCATTCCTTGTGCCAGAGAGCCTCAGCTCCTTTGAGGCCGTCCCATCCTTACTGCTAAGACCTATGTATATAAGGCCCTGCTCCTTGCCCTCAAGCACATCAGGGCCAAGGTTTCCGGTCGTGGAGATGGAATAATCAGAGCCTGTGATCAGACGCACCCTCTCTGCCATCTCCCCGGCTGTCTCCCTGCTTACAACCCCATGACTTGATATCGTCTCGGGCGAGACACCAAGTATCCTCATCTTTGCTGACTCTGAATATGTTATAACGCCTGCGACAAAGAACCTGCTTGAGCCTGGAAGATATGTAAGGTAGTGACTGAGGAGGCCACCTGTGCAGGACTCTGCCACAGAGAGCGTCAGCCTCCTCGTTGTAAAGAGGCTATGGAGCCTTTCTATGGCCTCCAGGGATCGCTGATCCATCAGTATAATTTTAACATTTTATTCCGTTGAATGGACCTCCTGGATTTCAAGGCCGGAACCTGGATCCTTTTAAAGGAAGCCAACCCTCTTCATATAGAGGGTCTTTACAAGGTTCTGATAAGAGAGGTTCTCATCTGCGACCCTTAATCCAAGCCTGAGACCCCCACCTCGTGCCTCATGTATCCAGATTATCTCACACGTCAGGCTTATCTCCCTTTCGAGCATCTCATATTCTTCACCACGGGGGACCTCAAACTGGAGTGTCACAAAACCTCCGGTGGCCAGAGGTGGTGAGGACTTGACCGTGATCAGTATGTTGAGACCCCCTTCTGAGATATTCTCTATAACACAGGGCAGGCTTGCATCCTCTGCTACAAGGTAGGCGTCATAATCGACAGGGATCCTGTGGAATCTTCTGGTGAACACACGCTGTTCCAGAATAAAAATGGTGCCGAAGGCGGGATTTGAACCCGCACGGGTTGCCCCACACGCCCCTCAAACGTGCGTGTCTACCAGATTCCACCACTTCGGCTAATTATAAATTATAACAACAGGGCATGTATTATCAAGTCCTCCCCCATGGTTATGATATAATGTAATATGAGCAAGATGGCAAAGATTATTTTACTGTGTGCATTCTGTATCGCCTTTATCTATGGAGTGGTTGTACTGATAAAGGCGATCTTTTAAAGGGAGGAGGGATAGCATGAGAAAGAATATGGGAACGGCAGACCGGATAATAAGGACAGCCCTGGCCATTATAATCGGGATACTCTATCTGACAGGCCAGCTCACGGGCACCGCAGCGGTGGTCCTCGGGATAATCGCGATCATCTTTCTCCTCACAAGCATCATCAGCTTCTGCCCTCTTTATGTCCCCCTGAAGATATCCACAAGGAAGGAGCAATAGGCCCCTGGTCTTATTTTCCAAGGGCCTGCTCCAGATCCATCGCATGCTCCTGTTCAACCGCAAGGATGTTCCTTAACTGCTGTGCAAGGTGATAGAGGTTTAGCTCCTCGGCCTGTGATATCCTTACAGTATACCTCTGGATCGCATCATTCTCTCCATCAAGGTCCTGCTGAAGCATCGTGACTGTATCCGGAGAGACCCTGGCGGGCGGGACGTCAACAGTGGGCACACCACCAAGATAATCGATCTGAGAGGCGAGTATGGTGGCATGCTGTAGCTCCTCCTGGGCGTGAACTATGAGCTCCTTCTGGATGCTCTGATACATCGCACCCTTTATGACACCTGCATGCTGGGTGTACTGAACAATGGCCGTATACTCCAATGCAAGATCCTTGTTCAACAACTCTATCAACTGCTCCTTTGTGATTGAGGCCATCTCTCCTCCTTACCTATTTCTTTGATTTAGCCTTTGCGGTCTTCTTTGCCTTCTTGGCTCCTGACTTTGAAGCCTTTCTGGTCCTTTTGGTGCCACATGTTCCGCAGCCCATGATCATCCCCCCTTTATAAAGATTATTAGTTTATTTTACCATCTGTCCTGATAAAATCAAAGCTATTCCCTCTTTCCGGTTAGGACATAGTATCCACCCTGCGAATAATAAACCATGGAAGAGGAGGAATATCAGACCCTTCGTCCCCAGGGATAAAGAAGAAGCC
>JGI24020J35080_1000419_pt1 | contig 35015 bp, 34 predicted proteins | sample Deesub1362A_J573_FD_35080 | JGI IMG/M metagenome (IMG submission 35080) | reverse complement strand
CTGTAGAGGGTCCCCGGGTGAGCTCAGGCGCTAGCCAGCGATGAGCTCCGGGAGTTAGAGAGCAGGGGACATGACGGGCCTGAAAGAGCAATACGCTGATTCTGTGGTCTTACGGTTTGGGGGTGAAATCTGGGAAAATTTTATACAGTCCTTTTTAGGCCTACCTAATTAGGTAAGCCTAAGAGAGTGAAATAGATGATTGCGAGCTTTGTAATAACCTTCAGAGAAGCGCTTGAGGCCGCGCTGATAATTGGGATAGTTGCCGCCTATCTCAGAAAGGTAGGAAGAAAAGATATGGAAAGGTATCTCTTCATAGGCGTGGCCGGAGCAATTCTGGCGAGCGTCCTAGCGGGGGCTCTTTTCCTTCTGATTTACGGTGGCCTGGAAGGCAGGGCAGAGGAGATCTTCGAGGGCGTAGCCAGCCTGAGCGCAGCGGCTGTGCTCACCTACATGATATTCTTCTTTGCGAAGCATGCTAAAGGGATAAAGGGTGAGCTTCAAAACAAGGTCGACGCCTCGCTGGGCAGAGGTTCTGCATGGGGAATAGCTGCGCTGGCATTCCTGGCGGTGTTCAGAGAGGGCGTTGAGACGGTGCTCTTCCTGGGAGCAATCGCTGTAAAGGAGCCCTTAAGCACACTGGTTGGCTTAATAGCAGGTATCGTCGCAGTGACTGCACTCAGCATTGCAATGTTCGCTGGAATATACCGCCTCGACTATGCAAAGTTCTTCAAATATACGAGTGTCATCCTTGTGATCTTCGCCGCTGGCCTTGTTGCCTATGGTGTGCATGAGCTGAATGAAGCAGGTATAATCCCGCCAGTAATTGAGCACGTATGGGACATCAACCCGCCGCCTAACGAGGACGGCACCTATCCAGCGCTGCACGAGAAGGGGATCATCGGCAGCATGCTCAAGTCGCTTATCGGCTACAACGGCAACCCCTCGCTCACAGAGGTGCTTGCATACCTCGGTTACTGGCTTACTGTGGGCTACTTCCTGACAAGAAACTTCAGAGACACAAAGCAGGCGGCAGGCGCAAAAGCAGAGACACTTTAGTGAGAGTTCACCTCTTTTCATTTCCTTTTTTTAGCACCAATTCTCAATATTTGAGACTTTGTATGAGAAAAAAATGTTATATATGCACCACCCAGATTTCTTAAATAGGCCCCATAATTCCCCGAGAGGTAGATAAAGATGAATATAAAGAGGTTGTTTTCTTTTCTGGCCATACCAGGTCTTAAAACCCTACCAAAAAAGGCGGGAAGGGAGGAGATTGTTGAAGTTAAGGCTGAAACCGATGAGGACGTCATGAAGACAACTGCAAGCGTATTAGAAAACATGGGCGAAGCTTTTTACATCACAGATACCAGCCTCAGGATTATACATTTCAATCAAAAGATTGCAGAACTCCTTGGATATAAGCCCGAGGAGGTAATAGGCAAGTACTGCTATGACATCACCACCTACGTTGGCATTACCCCGGCATGCCACACACCCAACTGCTCTTCCGTGGCGGTGTGCGAGGGTAGGGCTGAGATTATCAGAAGGGATGTGAGCCTTCAAACGAGAGACGGTAAGCGGATACCGGTGGAGATAAGCACCTCACCAATAATCAATAGCAAGGGTGAGCGCATAGGTGCAGTGAAGCTGGTGAGAGACAAGCGTGATTTAAATGCAGTTATTGATAGCATTGGCGAAGCTGTAATGGTGATGGATGAAGAGCTGAAGATAACCTACTTTAATCCGGCTGCGGCAAAGCTGGCGAACGTGGATGTGGATGAGGCAATAGGGAAGTACTGCTACGAAATTCTTCCAGAAGAAGCCTGCCACACGGATGAGTGTCCTGCAAACAGGGTTCTTAAAGAGGGCAAGATAACAATCCAGACAATTAAAAGATCAAGTGCGGGAGATATACCTGCGGAGATAACCGCCTCGCCCATTAAGAATTCTAAGGGCGAATTTCTTGGAACGGTGGAGATAATAAAGGACCTCAGAGAGATGAAGGCAATAAAGGAGCTTGTGGAAAAGCTTCAGGAAGCAAGCTCCCACGTATCGGCAGTCTCAGAAGAGCTTGCAGCAAGCAGCGAAGAGATGACTGCGAGCTTTGAGCATCTTTCCGAGACCATCGCAACCATAACTAGGGAGACCTTTGAGAACTCCAAGAAGGCAACCTCTGCCTCTGAGGCGATAAAGGAACTCGCCAGGATAAGCAAGGAGAACTCCGCAAGGGTGGCAGAGGTTGTAAAGGTTATAACAAAAATCGCCGACCAGACGAATCTGCTTGCACTAAACGCTGCGATAGAAGCGGCGCGCGCAGGTGAGCATGGGCGTGGCTTTGCTGTAGTTGCTGAGGAAGTAAGGAAGCTTGCAGAAAGCTCAGCGAAGGCAGCTGAGCAGATAGCGGAGATGGTTAGAGAGATGCAGATAGAGACTGAGAAGCGCACTCAGGAGCAGGTGGAGGCTATACTTGAGATCGCCCAGCGCTATGAGAAGAGCGCCAAGGATATCAACGAGGCCAACATCGCCACAGAGGAGCAGACCGCCAATATGCAGAGTCTCTCAGCTTCGGCGCAAGAACTGGCGAAGCTTGCCACCGACCTCCAGGAGCTTGTTGACAAGTTCAACCTGTAGGGGATAGAAATGAACGAGGCTGAGGAGCTAAAGCTGGTGGTTTTCAAGCTGGGCGATGAGGAGTACGCTGCAGAGGTTTCACAGGTGAGGGAGATAATAAAGCTTGAACGCATCACAAAGCTACCCCGTGCGCCTGAGTTTGTTGAGGGGATTATAAATCTCAGAGGACAGCTCACCACAGTACTAAACCTGAGAAAGCTGTTTAACTTGCCGGAGAGCGACGCTCCCAATGCTAGGATAGTGGTGCTCGACCAGGAGGAACCTACTGGTATAATAGTGGATGCAGTAACAGAGGTACTCAGCCTGACAAAGGATGAGATAGATAAGCCAACAAGAGTTTTCGGGATAGATGCTAGGTTCATAAAGGGCGTAGGAAAGAAGGACGACAGACTTATAATCATACTCGACCTGGATAAGATTCTAAGCCCAGAAGAGATAGAGCGCGTTCAAGAGGTAAGGGATGTGCTCCTGCAGGAGGTGAAGGAGTGAGTCTCAGGGTTTTAATAGCAGACGACGCAGCCTTCATGCGGAATATGCTGAAGAAAATACTGACGCAGGCTGGTTACGAAGTCGTAGGCGAAGCGAGCACCGGCGTGGAGGCTGTTGAGAAGTACAAGGAGGTAAGGCCAGACATCATGACGATGGACATAGTGATGCCAGAGAAGGACGGCATAGAGGCGGTGAGGGAGATAATCGAGTATGATCCGAATGCAAAGATAATCATGTGCAGTGCACTTGGGCAGCAGTCCATGATTATTGAAGCAATTCAGGCAGGTGCCAAGGACTACATTATCAAACCTTTCCAGCCTGCGAAGGTGATTGAAACTATTAAGAAAGTGGTTCACAGAACAAGCTAGGATTTAAAAATGTCGAAAATAAGGGTGCTTGTGGTTGATGATTCTGCGCTGATGAGGCGCGTGCTTACTGACATACTTAATAGTGTTGAAGATATTGAAGTGGTAGACACTGCTGAAAGTGGGGAGGAGGCTGTAGAGAAGGTTGGGGAGCTTGCGCCCGATGTAATAATTCTAGATATACTCATGCCTGGAATGGGGGGCCTCGTTGCTCTCAATACAATTATGAAAACGAGACCAACGCCTGTGATTGTGTTCAGTTCCTATGACAAGCCAGACATAACCCTCGAGTCCCTCGAGAGAGGCGCAGTAGACTTTGTATCCAAGCCCGTGGGTGACTTAGAGAGGGTTGCCAGCGAACTCATAGAAAAGGTGAGAGTAGCTGCGAGAGTGGACGTGGGCAGGCTGAAGGAGAGAAAGGCTCCCATAAGAGAATTCAAAATCGTGGTTATTGGCGCTTCCACAGGTGGCCCCCGCGCGCTTGGTGAACTTTTACCCATGCTTCCTGCTGATTTAACCGCGGCGATTGTGGTTGTGCAGCACATGCCCCCAAAGTTCACCAGTTCGCTTGCGGCGAGGCTTAACAAAGTCTGCGCCCTTGACGTGAAGGAGGCGGAAGATGGCGAGGTTATCGCACCTGGAAAGGTGTACATCGCACCAGGAGGCTATCACCTCCTTGTTGAAAGGGAAATTGTCAATGGCAGCGAGGCGTTTCTAATAAAACTTGCCAAAGGAGCAAAGAGAAACAACGTAATACCCTCAATAGACACAACCATGGAATCTGTTGCAAAGGCTGCAGGTAATCGCGCCATAGGTGTCCTGCTAACCGGGATGGGGCACGACGGCGCTGCTGGAATGAAAGCCATAAGGGATGCAGGAGGTTTTACAATAGCAGAGGACTCCTCCACATGCATTGTCTATGGAATGCCAAAAGCTGCTGCAGAACTCGGTGCCGTGAATAAGATTTTACCTCTCCATGACATATCAAAAGAGCTTACCAAGCAGGTGACGTAGGAAAATGAACACTCAGAAGTATATGGACCTCTTCCTCGAGGAAGCAGGAGAACACCTGCAAAACCTGAATCGCCTACTTATTGAGCTTGAGGCAGATCCAAGCGATGCAGAAGCAATTAATGAGATTTTCAGATCGGTACACACAATAAAGGGGCTCGCCGCAACTATGGGTTTTGAGAAAATCTCTACGCTCTCTCACCAGCTTGAAAATCTGATAGAGAGTCTGAAAGAAGCTAAGCGAGCCGAGCCTGAGGTAACAGACCTGCTCTTTGAAGGCATTGACCTCCTGGAGGCTATGCTGAAATCTCCACAAGATGGGGAAGAGTTCACTGACCTGGAGTTTTTCCTTGAAAAGGTAAAAAGGGTCAAAAAGGAAGAGAAAATGGAAAGGAAAAGCCCCTTCCTGGAGCTTATCTCCCCGGGGGCAGGAAAGGCTAACTACGAGCTGAAAATAAGGCTGGAAGAGAACTGCGCACTGAAATCAGTGCGCGCCTTCACTGTGCTGAAGAGCCTTGCAGAACTCGGTGACATAACTGCCACATTCCCTGACCCTGAAAAACTAGAAAATGAAGAATTTGGGAAAGGCTTTACGGTACGTCTGCGCTCACAGCGAGTTGAGGAAGAAATCAAGAACAAGGTATTAGCCTTGCCTGAAATAGAGGAGGTAGAGGTTAGAAAGCTTAAGGAAAAGGTGCGAAAAAACCAGAGTATTAGGGTGGGCATAGACACCCTCGACACCCTGATGAATATCACCGGCGAGCTTATTATCAATCGCTCAGTTCTCGAGGAAATTGCAAAGAAGCATGAGCTGGAAGAACTTAAAGACGCTCTGGAGATGACAAAGAGGCTCACCACTGACCTGCAGTATGTGGTGATGCAGGCAAGGATGGTGCCTCTGAGCTATGTTTTTAGCACTTTTCCAAGGCTTATAAGAGATATCTCTAAAAAAGAGGGCAAAGAAGTGGATTTCAATATATATGGTGGGGATATCGAGTTGGACAGAGCTGTTATAGACGAGATCGTTGAGCCAATCGTCCACATTTTAAGAAATGCCGTCTCTCATGGAATTGAGTCTCCAGAAGAAAGGGAGAGGAAAGGAAAACCGAGGAGAGGCAGGGTGACCCTCTCTGCGGTTAAGGAGAAGGACCACGTTGTGATTTCAGTTGAGGACGACGGAAGAGGCATCGACTTGGAGAAGGTAAAGGAGACGGCAGTAAACAGAGGGCTTATATCCAGAGAAAAGGCTGCCACGTTGAAGCGCGAGGAGGTTTTAGACCTGCTGTTTCTGCCCGGCTTCAGCACCGCCAGCGAAGTAACAGAGATTTCTGGAAGAGGCGTTGGGCTGGATGCGGTTAAGAGTCAGATTGAATCCTTGGGCGGTCACATAGAGATTGAGACATATCAGGGAAAGGGCACAAAGGTTTCTCTGAGGCTGCCAATAACAATGGCAATACTTCAGGCTCTCCTCGTGAGAATAGGCGGCGTAACCTATGGCGTTCCAATATCCAACGTGCTTCGCGTGCTTGAAAGTACCAGCCTAAGGAAGCTGCACAACAAGCAAGTGATAAAGCTGGATGAGGAGATAATACCTGTGGTGCATCTGTTCAACGCTAATGAAGAGGGCAGATTTATTGTGGTGCTGGAAAAGGGAAACAAACGCACTGGCGTTACTGTTGATGAAATAGTGGGTATTCAGGAGGTGGTGCTAAAATCGCTCTCCGGCGCAGCGGCACGCCTTCATGAATTTGCAGGCGGTACCATACTAGGAAATGGAGATGTTGCCCTTATGTTGGACGTAGGAAGTATCGTCGAATGAGGTGGTATCTTGGAAATCTATGAGATGACAGAGGAGCAACAGGACGCTTTTAAGGAAATTGGTAACATAGGCGCCGGACATGCCTCTACTGCCCTCTCAGAGATGATAAACAAGAGGGTAACAATGGTCGTGCCCAGGGCATACGTAATCCCCATTCAGCGCGTACCAGAGGTTATAGGCGGCTATGAGATTCCAATTGTGGGGATATACCTGAGTGTATTTGGAGACATACCAGGAAAGATACTTATTACCCTACCTGAGGAGACCGCCCATTATCTCGCCTCGGAGCTTTTAGGGGAGGAGAGCTCAGATGGGCTGGTATCTCCTATGGAGCAGTCCGCTCTGGAAGAACTTGGGAATATAATTTCTGGCTCATACCTCTCTGCCCTTGCAGAATTTTTAGGAAAGCGATTTATTCCCTCTACGCCTAGCATGGCATACGACATGGCAGGTGCAATAGTTGACCTTCTCATTATCGAGCTCGGTCAGAAGGTTGACTACGCAGTGACGATAGAGACTCAGTTTATAATATCCTCGCGAAGTCTCTCCGGACAGTTTTTCTTCCTTCTTGATGCTGACTCCTACAGAAAAATCCTAGAAAGCATAGGGATGTACCCGAAATGAAGCACAGCGTGGGCATAGGGGAGTACAGGGTAGTTAGGCCGCCTGCGGTACTTGTAAGCTTGGGCTTAGGCTCCTGTGTGGGCGTGGCTCTTTACGACCCGGAGAGGAAGATCGGCGGTCTGGCTCACGTCATGCTCCCATCCAGCAATGGTACTGAGAAAATTACAAACCCTGGGAAGTACGCCGACCAGGCGATAAAGCTGATGCTGGAGGAGATGATTAAACGTGGCGCTTCCAAGAGCAGAATAGTAGCGAAAATCGCCGGCGGAGCGACGATGTTCAAAAACTCCAAAAACTCCATAGGCGAGAGAAACGTTGAAAGTGTTAGAGAAATACTGAAAAAAGAAGGTATAAAAATAGTAGGTGAAGATACAGGAAAAAATTATGGAAGGAGCGTTGAATTCGATACAGAAACTGGCTTATTACATGTCAGAAGCTTTAAATATGGTGAAACTGTCCTTTAATCAGGAGATGATTTGGCTTGTCCGGACAGAATAGGTTTTTTGAGTATGCTGGCGACTTTAAAAAGCTTCTCGATGAGATATCAAGAAATACTGGTCTGAACTTGGTGGGATACCGGGATTCCTATCTCAAGCGCAGAATCGGAGTGAGAATAAAAGCAAATCGCCTCAAATCCTATGATGAATATATTGAGTTTCTCAGGAAAAATCCCTCAGAATATGACAAACTCCTTGACAGACTCACAGTAAACGTAACAGAGTTCTTTCGCAATCCCAGCACCTTCGAAGCTTTCAGGTCAAAGGTGCTACCTGAACTATCCTCCAAGAGGGAGATAAGGATATGGAGTGCCGGATGTGCCTCCGGGGAAGAGCCCTATTCCATCGCCATAACTGTTTCTGAGTTTTTTGGGAGAGAGCTTGAAAGGCGTTTTATAAGAATATATGCCACAGATATAGATGATTTGAGCTTAAGAAGGGCTATTAAAGGAGAATACGAAGCTAAGAAGGTGGCTAATGTTGATAGTGATATGTTAAATAAGTATTTTATTAAGACTGGTGAGAAATATATGGTTAAACCAGAAATAAAAAGGATGGTAATCTTTGAGAAGCAGGACATTCTGAAGAGAAGGTGGATTAATTTCTTTGATGTGGTCTTCTGCAGGAATGTAGCCATCTATTTTTCCCGTGATTCCTTAGAAATTCTCTACGGAAATTTGTACGATTCCCTGCGCAAAGGTGGCTATCTCATTACCGGAAAGGTGGAATCGCTTGCCGGCGATATAAAAAGCCACTTTGAGGTGGTGGATAACAGAGAACACATCTACAGAGCCTTAAAGTGAGCCGCTCTTTCCAAGCCGGAGAAAGGAGCATCTACACATTATTTGGCCAGTTCTTTAAGTATCCTTCTAACCTTTAAAACTATATCCTGTGGATTTTTGCCGAGAAGCCTTATCATAGGTTCCTTCCCCACTGCACCTTCATCATAGATGGCGTCTGGAAGCTCACCGTGATCTTCTATCGCCTTAAGTGTGCCCCACTCCATGGTACTAACTCCAGGTGGCTCATCATCTCTTGAAAAACTGGCAACCTTAAGTCCTGTCTCTTCTACCGCCTTTAGCGTCTCAGGGGAATACCTTATGTTTATAGCCGACCTTACGCTTGGGTGTTTGCGTGAAGCTGCGAGCAGAACCCTTGAGACGTGCTGGGAGGCTGCAAAACCAACGCAACCCGCAATTACAGCTCTACCACCAGCCTTTACTATCCTTCCTCTTATCCCAGCTACATCCTCTGCACCTTTCGGATTCGGAAGAGAGTAAACAAAGTTTATCCCCACCTCAGGTATCAATCTTTGGAAACCCGGGAGATTCACTACCTCCTCCACAGCCGCTTCTAAATCCACAAGCACAGCATGCCTCATCGCTTCCCTTTCTATATTGATGAGCTGATTAAGAATTCGTGCACCCTTTCCTGGAGAATAAGAATACCTTATTGCGTCTGCAATATATTCCTTAGCCTTCTCTACAGCTTCCTTCAGCTCAAGCCCCTTTGCAAGGTATGCAGTTATAGCTGCGGAATAGGTACACCCAGTCCCATGATATCTACCCTTATAGTACTCTGATGAGAACTCGTAAAATTCGCCTTCATGATAGAGTACGTCTACACCCCTGAGATGCCCGCCCTTTACAAGCACAGCCTTAGTATTTTCTGCAATCCTCAAAGCCGCTTCCCTCGCATCCTCAAGAGAGCGAATTTTTATCCCTGAGAGCACCTCCGCCTCATGTATATTGGGGGTAACCAGCGCAGCTTTAGGCAGAAGGTGCTTTTTAAGGGCTTCAACCGCACTGCTCTCCTGCAATTTATCTCCAGATGTGGCCACCATTACAGGGTCAACCACAAGGGGGTAATCGCCCACGTTATTAGCCACGAGCTTTATTATTTCCTCTGTGGCGAGCATTCCAGTCTTCGCAGTAGCTATCTCAAAGTCAGCGTGCACAGCTTCCATTTGCCTTTTAATAAAGCTCTGTGGAAGGTTGTGCACGCCCTCTACGCCCTGTGTATTTTGTGCTGTTACAGAGGTTATTACACTGACCCCATGCACCCCAAGAGCGGCGAAGGTTTTGAGGTCTGCCTGAATCCCTGCCCCACCGCCACTATCTGCGCCTGCAATTGTCAGACATGTAACCTTTTTCATAACTCCACCTCTTAACCTGTTGCATTTTTAATTATTAAAACAATTTTGTAAATTTCAATTTTGTTTTATGGTATAAAAGATTATTGTAAAAGTAGAAAAGTTTATATATCATGAAAAATATATAATACAAGGTATAATGAGGTGGTAAGAAATGGAAGAATTGTTTTTACAAAAAAAGCCAAAAGAGATACTATTTTATCTTAAAAATCAGACCTCTGCAAATATATCGGAAATCGCGGTTAAAACGAACTCTACATATGCACATTCATTTAATTTGGTAAAGGAGCTAGAGGATCTTGGAATAATAATAACAAAAAAGAGAGGGAGGTCAAAGGTTGTAACCCTCACAGAAAAAGGTAGAGAACTTGCTACTCTGCTGGAAGAATTCATCGAGGTGTTGAGAAGCAAGAAAACCACGTCGCGACGCAGAAAGAGGCATGAGTCAGCTAAAAAAACACCTATCAGTGCTTCGGATAGATTGACTAAATACTATGAAAATTTGAAGAAAATTTCGGAAAACATAAAAAGCGGTGATATCGACTCACAAAAGTCAAAAATTAAGAGGGTTGTTGGAAGATACCGGCAAATTATAAAGAAGATGAGGCCCAGAGATGAGAAAGGAAGACAGCTCAGGAAAGCTGCACTGATGGAAATAGAATCCATTTTAAAGAATTTGTCGTGATTAACATAAGGGAAAGATATATATCAGCAATATTTTGAAAATATAACCATGGCCAGAGTGAAAAAGAGAAGCAAAGATGAAAATGTGAAAAAAGTTGCAATATATGTTAGAGTTTCCACTGAAGACCAAGCAAAAGAAGGTTTCTCGCTGAATGCGCAGCTTGAAAGGCTGCGCAGCTACTGCTCTGCGAGGGGGTGGAAAATTTACAAGGAGTACGTTGATGACGGATATTCAGGCAGGTACACCAACAGACCTGCGTATCAGAAGATGCTTGAAGAGATGGACAACTGGGATGTGCTCCTCGTTTTGAAAATGGACAGAATTCACAGGAATTCAAGAAATTTCATGGAGATGATGGAACTTCTTAATGAAAACAACAAAGAATTTGTGAGCATGACTGAAAGTCTTGACACCAGCACTGCAATGGGGCGTTTTGTTATGGACATTATACAGCGCATTGCCCAGCTGGAAAGTGAGCAGATTGGTGAGAGAGTGTACACCGGAATGGAGCAGAAGGCACGCACACCGGCGGAGCAGCTTGGTCAGGGGAGGCATCCCTACCTAGGGTTTGCCCATCCGTACGGCTACCATTATTCAAATGGAAAGCTCATAGTCAACCCAAAGGAGGCGAAGTACGTTAGGTTCATCTTTCACGAATATGTAAAGGGAAAGACTCTCGACGAGATATGCAGACAGCTCAATGAGATGGGAGTCCCTACAAAGAAAGGAGGAAAATGGGCAAAATATACGATTTCAAAGATTTTAAAAAATCCGATTTATGCAGGATATCTCGAATGGAACGGAATTATTAAAAAGAACAACCACGAAGCGATAATTGACAAAGAAACATACAATAAAGCCCAAAAGATAATTGAGAGTCGGGGGGGCACACCGGTATATATACCCTAACTCTTAGTCCCGGTAAACAACGGTAGACCGTCGTTTACGTATATATAAATAAAACTGTACTGCACAAGCCCCGTATTATCCTACGAGTATTTCACCAAGTTTTGAGTGAAGTTTTAAACCCAGGATATAGGAACTCACAGTTAATGGAATAGAGAAGATCATGTTTCAAATGGTCCGTCATAACCTCAGCACAAATTTCGCAGAGGAATAACTTGGCATAAGTTTGGCGTCAAAACCTACAGTTTGTAAATTTTGTACTGTGAATCGAGAGACCCTAGTGACTGGCTGCTCTGGAGCGGTCCCGGAAGACCGCGTGATTTGCCCTGAGAGCGATTTTTTCACATCAGGGAAGGGTAACGTACCCGGAAAACTGCAGCAATTAAAAATTTTCCCTTTTAGGGTCAATATCCAGTGGCCTCTGTAGACTGTTTATATATAGTTTTTGTCTTGCTATATAGCAAGTATTGAGGGCGTACTAGCTTGTTGTTAAAGAAGGAGCTGCTAGATTCAGTGCACAGGAAGCCAGATCTGCGATGCCAATAATGGGCAAGTAAAATCCACAGAGATATACCCGTGAAGTATGGGAGTGGGTTGAGAAGAACAGCGGTGAGGAGAGAGACAACCACAACGTAAGCGCTCTTCCGCAGCCTATCTCCAATGTCATACGCCTTACACCATCTTTTATTACAATAATGTTTACAAAGTGAAACAATTTTTGTAAAAGGTTTCTACCTAATTATATGTTATATAATATATTTTTTACAATATATTTTTAAGCTAAGAACGATGAAATGTTTTACAATAATGTTTACAAAATAATGAATATACAGGGAAGAGGTAACAAAAAACTATTGCCTCGGTAAAGATTGGTGATTTAGAAACTCTGCCGGGGTAGCCTAGCCCGGAAAGGCGCCAGACTCGAGATCTGGTGCTCGTAAGAGCTCAGGGGTTCAAATCCCTTCCCCGGCGCTATTTTTACCGGTAAATTTTTATACTTTCAGGGACCAGTAATTATAGCATGGGTAAGACGGAGACCATAAAGGAGAGGGCTATTTACGTCTACCTTCCGTCGCATGACATGGTTAAGCGCTGGAAGGAGCTGGCGAAGAAGCAGGGCACCTCCATCTCAAAGTTCGTTATAGAGCATGTGGAATCCTCGCTGAGGCAGCAGGACTATGAATCTGGCTTCATTCCCAGGGCAGAGCTAATGAAGCGTTTGAGGGAGCTTGAGGAGGAGAACGCCAGCCTAAAGAAAGAGAACCGCATGCTCAAGCTTGCGCTGGAGAAGCTGGACGACGAGCTCAGGAGCTACAGGGCTAAGCCTTTCCTGATTGAAGACTATCAGGGGATGAGGGGCTTAGAGAAGAAGCTAGTAGAGGTATTGAAGCGCAGGAGGTTTGTCCGCGGGGAGGAGCTTTTGGAGCTTTTAAGCGTCAACCCCCTCGACATAGAGCTGACCAAGGGTGTTTATCAGCAGCTAAAAGTTTTGGAAGCCTACGGCCTGGTTAAGACGTTGCCTGACGGCTGGAGGTGGCTTGGGTGAGCACCGCCTTGGTTAGAGAAAGAGTTAGCACCTACGCCAAGAGCGATGAGGAGCTTTTAAAGGATTTCATTGCCGACTGCAGGCTAAGGGGGATGACGCCCGAGAGCACCTACGGCTACGAGCGCTGCATAAGGATCTTCTTAGACTTCCTAAAGCGCTACAAGGTTAGCGTGCTGAACGTTGGTAAGGAAGAGCTGAGGCTCTTCCTATCCTACCTTAAAAACGAGCGTAAAGTATCGCTTAAGAGGATGGAGAACTACTTCTCGGCCCTCTCCAGCTTTTATGAGTACCTAGCCTACGAAGGCTACGTGGCTAGCAACCCTGTATTACCTGTTAGGAAGCGCTACCTGAGGAGCTACAAGAAGGATGGCAACGCCAGCGCTGAGCGCAAGCTGATTAGCATAGAGGAGATGGCGGCTCTGATTAACTCTGTTTTCAACATCAGGGACAAGGCTATGCTAACCCTGCTCGCAAAGACCGGCATAAGAAGGGGAGAGCTTGTTTCCATAGATGTTGATGATATAGACTGGGAGGAGCAGAGCATTACGTTAAAGCCAAAGGCAAAGAGAAGCAACCGCGTGGTTTTCTTCGACTCAGAGACCGCGAGGGTGCTGAAGGAATGGCTCAGGGTTAGGGAGATGCTCAAGCCCGAGACCAAGGCTTTGTTCGTGGGCAACGGCGGAAGGAGGCTGAAGAGGAGCGGGGTTTACAACGCTGTTGTCAAGTGGGCGACCAAGGCAGGGCTTCATGACCCTTCCTCACCGAGAACTGAGGACCACCTCACACCGCACTGCTTCCGCCACTGGTTCACAACACATTTAAGGCGCGCCGGCATGCCCAGGGAGTTCATCCAGGAGCTGCGCGGGGACAGGCGCCGCGACGCCATAGATATCTACGACCACATAGACAGAAAGGAGCTGAGAAGAGCATACTTAGCATGCATTCCAAAGCTGTATATAGCGTGAGGGTGGGGAGAATAAAGAAGTAGTGGGAGAGGGAAATTTAATTTTTTGTTTTAAATTTTAAAAATTGGGAGTAAATAATTCAAAATCAGATAAGAAAATAAATCATGACAGTGAGTGGTATAGGGGTAAGTGAACAGGGGGAAACTGAGAGACAGAATATACATAGGTTCGACACCCTAGCTGAGCAATTTTGTGCAATAAGACCAGATATTCAGCTGCAAGGGTTCAGCCATATTAAGACCATCAGCCTTATCCTTTGAACCCTGACTGAAACTCAATGAACCCAGAAAATGCTGCTTGTGAATTCTTTCGCTTTCGCTACCATCCCATGAGATTCTCAAATTTTCCCCTTTTATACATCCGCCACTCTGCTGCCCCTAGATGGACCGCAAGCTCATAAAGTTCGTGATAGAGGACCTCCTACCTAGGATAGTGAGAGAACTTAAGCTGAAGCACAGGGAGTGCGCTGAAAGGTACGGCGTCTTCTTCGACAGCATGCAGGAGGTGTTTGCTAGAGAGTTCAGCAGCGACCCTGAAGGCACGTTGAAGCGCTACATCTCGCTGTGCGATGAAGAATGCGCCTGGGAGAGGGGAGACTTCCGCACGAGAGACTTGCTCCTGGATAACTTCATAGGCAGGGAGATAGCGAGGGCGGTAAGAAGGGAGCTGGAGAAGCTCGGATATTACGAGGAAACCCTCTACATAACCTGGGAGGATTTCAAACGACTTCCGGAGCTTCTCAGAAAGAACTTTAAGCTGAAAAGAGAGGTTGAGAGGCTGAAGCAGAAGCTTAATGAAGCTAAGCAGGAAAACAGATTTTTGCGGGAGGAATTGGAGAAAGTCATTAAGGATGGAAGTTTGAATAACCTGAGAAGGAAGAGGGCTGAGGAGTTAGAAGGCGAGTTAAATAAGCTTAGGCAAAAATGCAAATTGCTTGAGAATAGGCTGATAGCCTTATCGATTGCTCCTCGGGCTAAAAAGCTTGCTGAGATGGCACTGATTTTAAGGGCTGCGCTAAGGTATGGACATGCCACGCCGGCTATGCTTGTCAAAGAAACGAAGCTTAAAAGGTATAAGCTACAAGTGCTGCTTAAGGAGCTGATTTCCTTAAACCTAATGGTAAAGCATGCACACGGATTTTACACACCTGCTGTTGATTCTGAAGAAGAAATAGAGCTTGCAATAGCTAGGAGGATGGTGCAGAGGTGGATGAAATCAGGATAGTGCTGAAGAAGGAGGAAGACATAAGAGTATTCAGGGAGGTTAAAGAAAGCATAGGGCTGAAGAACAACACAGAAGTGTTACGTAGGCTGATTGATGATTTTAAAGAACACCAGGAATGCAGGAAGCACAGCTCCAGAAGAGTGCTGATTGAGAGGCTGAGAGAGTCAGAGAGGCGAATTAAGAAGCTGGAAGCTGAGCTGAAGCTGATGAAAAGGTATATAGAAAATGCCGAGAAGCAGCTTGCCATCTGCATGCTCAAGAGAAACCCCGAGAAAGTACATAGGCTGAGGAGAATTTTAGAGGTTGCAAGGCAGTACGATAAAAGCTTTTCAGCCAAGCAGCTCCGCTTAGCTCTTGGCGCTAAGATGCCACGCCTGAGGAGGGATTTGAAGGAGCTTGTGGAGCTGGGACTGCTGGTTAAACCGAGATGGGGTAGGTACGCTCTCGCTCCTGAGGCGCGGAAGGATGACCTTCTCAAGCTGATTGCTGAGAAGCTAGCAAAAAGGAGGGTTGAAAAGTAGTTTACCTTAATTAACTTCCAAGGTTCATCAGAAGTATGGATAAAGAATTTCAAAAGGCTAAGACCTGCTTTTTGAAAGAGTGGTGGGAGATTGTTGGTGTGCTGGAAGACGTAAGAGATGTGGACGGGTGTTATGAGGTTTACATTAGATGTTACGACGTGCTGTATACGCTTATTTTCTTTGAGGATTCTATAAAAGATGCCGATTTGTGGAGGAAACTTAAAAGACTGAAAGGTAAAGTTGTGGGCATTCTGAGAACAGATTTGAGAGAGATGCCTTTAAGGGTTAGGGTTGAACGTAGAAATTTGAAAATAGCATAAAATTTAGATATAATTTAATAAAAAGTTAAATTATAAGTTGAAAAAACCTGCATTATTAATAAACTCCTATTTTTTTGTCTAATTTGCATCTTTATTATGGCGTAAGCTTTTTATATTACATCCAAACTGATAATAGATTGTATGAGGCTCAGTCATTTAAAATTTCGCTTTAGCTGCAATTTGGGAGGGTATGTGAATAAAAAGTTCGCATATTCGGTGTTAGGCGACATATCCCGCAGCCGTCTTGAGGAGGTATGAATATGGGAAGGAAGATAGAATCTGATAAAATAATCTTAGGAAAGCTTTTTGAGGATTTTTGGTTTTTAATTCCAGAATATCAACGGCCGTATGTATGGACACCAGATAATGTTAATGACTTATTAGAAGATTTATGGTTCGCTTATGAAAATAACCCAGACGATGAGTATTTTGTTGGTTCCTTAGTTTTGAAAAAAGTTACCCAAAGTTCGTTTGACGAATACGAGGTATTAGATGGTCAGCAAAGATTAACTACTTTTGCGCTTTTGTTTGCAATCTTGAAAAATATAACAAGAGATAATCTTCTTAAAGAGACACTAAATAAAAAGTTGTTTCAACAAGAGAATCCTTATGACAATATACCAGAGAGGCCTAGAATAGTATATGGAATAAGAGGAAATTCGGATAAATTTCTTAGAGAATTTGTTCAAAAAAGTAATAAAAGATTGAATGGAAAAGACGTATCTGTAAAAAACATGATTAACGCGATAGAAGCCATAGAAAAATTTTTCGAAAACAAAAATAGTGTTGAAGATTTTGCGAAATTTTTGTTGAATAGAGTGGTATTCATATATGTTGCGACTGAAGACAGGGAAGATGCTTTTAGACTATTTACAATCCTTAATAACAGGGGTATTCCCTTAACAAATGCAGACATTTTAAAAGCCATAAATATTGGAGAAATCGAAAAATCTGGAAATAAAAAACTCGCAGAAGAGTATGCCAAAAAATGGGAAGATATACAAAATGAACTTGAAGATGATTTTGACCGATTCTTAGGATTCATCAGAACAATATTACTAAAAGAAAAAGCAAGAAAGAGTTTGTTAGAAGAATTTGAAGAAAAGATCTATAAAGAGGGTAAATTGGCTAAAGGAAAAGAAACAATAGACTTGCTCGAGAGATATTATGAAACATATACAAAAATTATTGATTTCTCGCCCAGTGATAATCCACTCTCTAAAAACTCTATTCAGGAAAATAATGAATACAAGAATTTAATAACAGTAATGAAAACAGCATTACCCTCTACAGATTGGATCCCACCATTACTTCATTTCTATAGTAAATTTGGAAATGAATCTCTATTAGTATTTTTGAAGAAATTAGAATTCAAATTTAGCAGTGATTGGGTTCTATATTTTACTCCAACGCAAAGGATTGAGAATATGAATAGAATTATCAAGAAAATAGATGAAGCAAATTCTCCAGAAGAATTATTAAATGATTCGGAGATTTTTAAAGTTAACATAGATGATCTTAAAAATGCTTTGTCGGGAAATGTATATGGGAAAAGATTTACTAAATATATCCTTTTAAAATACGAATATTTGATTCAAGATAACTCTCAATTTATTAGCAACTACTCATTAATTAGTGTAGAACACATACTACCCCAGAACCCTCCAGAAGATAGCAAGTGGAGAGAGTGGTTTACAGAGGAGGAAATAGAACAGTATAAACACAAACTAGGGAATTTAGTTTTGCTAAACCGTAGGAAAAATTCTTCTCTTTCAAATCTCGATTTTAAAGAGAAAAAATATCGATACTTTAAAGGCAGTATCCCCACATTTCCTAGTATAAACAAGATAATAACGCTTAAAAGAGAATGGAAAAAGGAAGACATAGAGGAGAGAACCAATGAGATGATTGAAAAACTAACATCTTATATAAGTACATAAGGTGATAGAATGAGGGGACAGCTGCTGGATACGCTTCGCCACTATCGTGACTCGCCCCTAACGGGGTCGCCTAATAAGAGGATATGTGGCTACGCTTCGCTCCGCCCAAATCCAGCCTGATGCTGGACTTCACATACCCGCTAATCGTTAAGTGAAATCTGGCATCAAAGAAGGCTGATAAAATGAGTGGTTTGAAATCTTATGAAAAAGAAGTAAAGGAAAAAATAATAAGTCTCGGAAAATCAATGGGATTTGAAATTGAAGAAGAATGGACACCTTCAACACTTAAAGAAAAATCGAGAAAAGATTTCTATATTCCTCGAATCGATATTGTTTGGTTCAAGAGGTGTAATCCACAATTTGTTAAATTTTTGTCAATATTCAAAGATCAAGGTGTGTTAGACCCATATAAAGATATAGAAAAAGAAATAGTCATAGGTTTTGAATTAGAACTAACAGATAGACCAACAAAATACATATTAGGTGATGTTTCTAATCTATCTCGTTTGTGCGATTACGGGTTTATTGTCATGAAGAATGTTGAAAATTTAGTAAAAAGGTCAATTAAAGCCTCGAGGGCCTTTAGCGTGTTGCATGGAACTTCCAATGTTTTTGTCATAGATCCCAATGACTTGGATAAAATTATCTCAAAGGTTAAGGGATAGGGGTATAATGAGCACAGCTTTATCTCTACGCCTGACTTTCGTAACCCTTTGGGTTGCTAGCCCTCGCTATAGCTCGGGTCACTTAACAGAGGTATAATGCTATGCTCGAATATATAAAATAGTCCTCAAGAAGGATTAAAATGAGGGTTAAAGATGTAATAATCTTGGGTGCTGGAGCATCAAAAAGTGAAGGTGCACCTTTACAAAATGAATTATTTAAAGAGTTTTTTGAGTATTACAAACAAGTTTTAAAAGGTAAGGTATGGAGTTTATCAAAAGAACAAGAAAAATTAATAATAGAGTATTTCAGAAATTTTTGGGGAATTGACATTGAAAATTATCAGAATCAGAACATAAAATTTCCTACTTTTGAAGAGTGCTTAGGTGTTTTGGATTTAGCGTATTTTCGAGGCGAGAGTTTCAAGAGGTGTTCCCGGAAGAAAATTGATCAAATTAGAAATGCCCTGATTTTCCTTATAGCCAAAATATTAGATGAGAAATTAAGAGGAAAAATAATACATCATAAAAATTTAGTCATAACACTAAAAGATACAGGCAAATTAAAGAAAACAGCTTTCGTTAGTTTAAATTATGATATTATCATTGATAACGTTTTAACAGAGCTGTATCCTGAGTATCATCTTGAATATGGAATAGATTTTGTAAATTTTGAAAGAAGAAATGACTGGAAAAGACCTCATAAGAACAAAGCTGTTCTACTTTTGAAAATACATGGTTCATTAAATTGGTTATACTGTCCTACTTGTAATCATATTGAGTTAACACCAAAAGAAAAAGGGGCTATCAAAGCTTTTTATGAGGCAAAAGAATGCAATAATTGCAAAACACTAATGGAACCTGTTATTATTCCTCCAACATTTTACAAAGAGATGACAAATCCATTTATTCAGGATATATTTCTGAAAACGGATAAAGTTTTCAGAAGTGCGGAAAGAGTATTTATATGTGGATACTCTTTCCCAGATGCAGATTTACATATCAAATATCTATTAAAAAGAGCTGAACAATTTAAGGGCGAAACTCCAGAAATATATGTAATCAATAATCATCCAAACAAAAAAGATCAACAAAAAGATGAAGAAATACAGAGGATTACTAGATTCTTTAAGAACAAAGAAAAGATTCGTTACACAGATTTATCGTTTGAAAAATTTGCAGAGGAAGGTTAAAAAATGGAGATGTATAAGCGGGCTACTTCATATAACAGCAGGTATGCGGTTTCGCTGTCGGTCACTCAAAGCACTTACGGGCTTTGATACCCTCAAAACGTTATGAATTTGCTCTGTGCCGCCTAAAATCATGGAGGGACAGGAAATGAATGCAGAAGTGTTGGTAAAGAATATAGCAAAGTTTCATAAAAACTATGAATCTGAATTTCTTCAGGGTGAAATTAAAAAGAAAGATATTTATTTAAGAGATCTCATAAAATAGAAATAGATTTTATGGAAGATTATAGAATCAAAACAAATGTGATTGCCATAAAATATATAAAAAAGCTAATAGGAAGATTATCTATATGATTAAAATTAACTTAAAAAACCAAACAATATCGTTATTAATTAATATATTTATGTTAGGTCTAACTTTAATCATACTAGGGCTAAATTATCAATCCACGAAATCGGCTGAAGAGTCTGCAAAGGCTGCTAACGAATCGGCAAAGCTTGCATTAGAATCTGTAAAATGGTTTAAGGAACCTAGACCTCTAATTACATATTCATCAAATTTGGATTATTTAGGATATAATAAAACCCTCTATTTAAAAATAATTCCCCATTATAATGGCACTAAAACAACTCCTTGGACTTGGGTTGTACCTATTAGGATAAGCTTATATAATTCTGGACGGTTGCCGTTAATGTCGGCAAAACTCTATATTAATTTAACTGCTGAAAATATTAGTACCATATTTCCGTTTAAAATTTACAAAGTTGTAACCCCAATCGACAAGTTATATTACAATGAAATGGATAGGAAAATTTACCAAACTTATAAGTCTATATTCTGGAATCAAACAGTAGATATCCCTATAATACCACAAGATTACCCGCCCTATTTGATAAACGGCGAGATCATGTACCCATTATTGCTGCATTCTATTCAAACAATAAATGAAGCTCAAGCGTTCAGACAAAAAGTCACACAATATGGAATTTACCAGAAAGATAAATTCGGTCCATTTAGGATCGGAACAATTAAACCAAACGAAAAGGTTGATATAGAAGTGTGGTTATTTGCCATTTCTGAAGGAGATTATTGGGAACAATTGGAGATATATTGGAATAAACATTTTGAAGAGAGCAGAGGCAAACCAGATCCTTGTGAAAAATTTTGGCCTAATAAGTGGGAGGAATTTGTAAAATGTATCGAAAGGAGTAGCTACATAGAATATAAAACAGGAAAGCTAGAATTGATTATTGAATCAGAAAATGTAGAAAATCCACTTTCCAATAAATCTTATAAAACTAAGCCAATTAAAATTACTTTCTTTTTAAAATCAGTTTTTTAATCTAACTAAATATAATTATTAAGGAATGCATATTACAATTATTTTTTCAATGGTAAGAATTACTTACTGTCGTGATGATAGAGAAAAAAATTAAAATCCCCGAGATTGCGAGGTTAAGCAGTAAAGGTCAGGTGGTAATACCCAAGGTTATAAGGGATGCTCTGAAACTTGAGCCAGGCATGCCTCTGGCTGTGGATGTGAGCAAAGGGATGATAATAATGAAGCCCATAAGGAGCTCCATCGAAGAAGAGGACCTCAGAGTCCTTGAGGAGGTAAGCAAAGCCTGGGATGAAATCGAGAAGGGCGAGTATCGGCATGCTAAGGTGGAGGACTTCCTCAAGGAGATAAGGAAGTGGTGATAAAGGAGGTCATCTGGACCAGGGGATTTGAGACTTCTTTTAAAAAGATTAAGGATAAAAGGACAAAGGAGAGAATCATCAAGCAGATAGAGAGGATAATCGCAGACCCGAGTGTGGGTAAGCCCTTAAGGTACAGTTTAAAGGGGGAGCGGTCTGTGAGAATCACACCCTACAGGCTTATATACAAGGTGGAAGGAGATAAACTGTACCTGCTCAGGTTCTTCCATAGAGAGAAAGGATATTAGTTATGCTGAATTTGGTTTTACCAGTAAATTTCATGCTGACATCCCTTCCCCGGCGTACCTTAGCCACCACAAAAGCCTTGGAGTATAAAAACTTCCAAGGCGGGAGTGAGAATGGTGGCTAAGGTTGACATACACAGGCGAGATAAGATTTTAGAGAGGAATGCTGAACGCTACATCTCCAAGCTTTTTCCAGAGGATCAGAATGACGTAAGGCGCTTTGTCAACGACCTCTTAGCCCAGGGATACAGCGCAGGAAGGGTGGACAAGTATCTCAGCACCTTGGTTAGCATCAGAAAGCGCCTGAATGTGCCTTTTAAAAGCGCTTCAGCTGATGACCTAAAGCGCTACGCTGTTTGGCTCGAAAGGAGCGGCTACAGAGACTGGACCAAACATGATCATAAGATTATACTCAGGCGATATATGCGCTGGCTGGGCAAAGGCGAAGCGGTAGCCTGGATGAAGATAAAGCAGCCAAAGAACAACACCCTGCCTGAAGAGGTGCTGACCGAGGAGGAGATTAAGGCTATTGCTGAGGCAGCCTACACCTCGCGAGATAGAGCCTTCGTCCTCGCCCTCTACGAGAGCGGCGCAAGGATAGGCGAGTTTCTGCCGCTGAAGCTGAAGCACCTGAGCTTCGACCACTACGGCGCTGTGCTCAGGGTTACAGGGAAAACAGGAGACAGGAGAATACGCTTGGTAGCCTCTACTCTAGCACTTCAGCGCTGGGTAGAGGAGCACCCTGCAAAGAACAACCCCGACGCCTTCCTGTGGTGCAAGATACCAACGCCCAATAATCCAAAGCTGAAAAACCATCACCTGAGCTACGGCTTTGTCTCTCGCCTGCTGAAGGAGCTGGCAGCAAAGGCTGGGGTAAAAAAGAAGGTAAATCCTCACGCATTCAGGCATGCGAGGGCTACCTTTTTGGCGAGGCATTTAAAGGAGCCTGAGATGCGCGAATTCTTCGGCTGGGGTAAAGACTCAGAGATGCCTTCTATCTACGTCCACCTCAGCGGAAGAGATGTTGATAGCAGCGTCCTCGGCATCTATGGTATCAAGGACACAAGTAAGACAGCTGAGCCAAAGCTGAAAGCTGAGCAATGCCCGAGATGCAAGGAGGCAAATGATCCAGCGAGCAGGTTCTGCCGAAGGTGTGGACTACCCCTCGGCAAGCTCTACAACATCGACAAGCTCGAGGACGTGCTCCTCGACTTCCTCAAAGTAATAGCTGAAACATTCCCTGAAGTCAAGGAGAAGTTCAGGGAAGTGGTTAGAAAAAGGGGAGCGGAGGAGATGTTTATATGAGTTAGGTGAAGGCTTAATAAAATCTCTAAAAAGACATATAAAATCATAAAATTTTTTGATTTTTTGAGAAATTAAAGATAGTAAAAGCGAGATAGAGACAAAGGAGAGAGAAAAACAAAGACAGTAAATATACACATAGGTTTAACCCAGGGGTGCAAGGTCAACATCCTTAAAATCAACGGTTTTGTACCTTGATTTCTAACGTTTTCCGATCTTTCAAAGTTGAAAGTAAACCCTTTAATTTTTGTGTTAAACCTCAATATTTTGCATTCCAAACCGTATTAGCAACGTGGTGAACCTATACAGTAGCGGATTTTTTACTTGAGGTTCATTATGCAAAATCAGAGGTACGAAATTTTACCAGCTTTTAGGCTTTTATACTTCAATTAGGAAAATTTCGATATGCAACGGGTTTATGAGCTGCTAAGGAGCTGGTGGAGATTTTGGCTGTTCTCAGGCTTTTATGCCCAAGCAATTGCTGAATATGCCTTATGTCTGCTCCACCCTCAAGCAGATGGGTGGCGAAGCTGTGCCTCAGCACATGAGGGGTAACATTCTTTTTTACGCTTTTGCAGTGGGCTCTTCAGAAGGCTGTCAATAAGCTTGTAGTTGCTCGGGTTTCTGGTTTGTTAACCCATTGGTTAAAGTTAGGGGTGCTGTCCAAATAACATTTACTCACCTCAAGTGGTTGTAGTATAGCATGAAAGTATAAGCGAAGAAGTTGGCTTGTTTCAGTGCGGTTTCCCACCAGAGCTTTTCGTTCTCCTTTTTCAGGTTATTTCTGAAGTTTATATTGAAGTTATTGAAGAAAGCTTTACTTCTCTGCTTATAGGAAGAGAAAACGCCTTCCACTTTGCTTCTTCTCCCGAAGCTCTCGTGCCTGTATTCTAATCCCAGCCTCTCGAACACGCCTTTATACCAGGGTCCTTTATCCACGAGGAACAGAGGCTTATTCTTGCAGTATTTCAGCACGTTCTTCACGAAGTTCAGCGTAGTTAAATAATTTCTGTGGGAATAGACTCGTATCCACACTATTTCATTCCTTTCAACGTCTAAGGCTGCGCAGAGGTAAAACTGCCTGCCGTTAACCTTTATCACCGTCTCGTCCAGGGCTATCGTTTCCCTGTGCTTGACCTCCATATCAACCCTAACTCTTTCTTTGAACCTGGTTACCCAGTAGTGCACAGAACTCTTGGTTGTTTTTTAAAAAAGGATAAAACCTTCGCCGTCCTGCGATAACTGCTCAGAAATACGTAGTTAACTATGGCGAAAAGCTTGAGCTCAACAGGATACTTGTTCCGCTGAAATATCCCCAGAGAGAGTAGCTCCGAGATAAAGCCTCCGCCGCTCATGTTTGGGTGAAAATTAACCGCCACTGATATATAGGTTATCCCTTATTTGGACAGGTCCGGTAAAAAAAGGTTTAAGTATTTCGGGTGGCATACTGAGTAATAAGGTTCTATGAATGTGGGAGGATGTGAGTTGGCAGAAATTCCGCACGCCGCCCTTAAGGAACATTTAAAAATATGAAGAAAATCATATTAAGGAGATGAAGAGCATGACAAATAACAAAAATAACCTGAAGGAAAAACTAAAAGAGAAACTTAGAGAAATATTCCAGTTTGAAAACGAAGATCTGGATTTTGGCATCTATAGAATAATGAATTACAAGAGAAAAGAGATTGAAAAATTTATTGAAAAAGAATTGATTGAGGAAATCAAAAAGCGATTGGAATTGATACGTGAAGAGAAGCGAAAGAAGATAGAAGAAAAATTAAAGGAAATCTCTTCTAAAAACGGAGTTAAAAAGTATTTAGAGGCATTAGAAAAAGGAGACAAAGAAAGAGCCAGAATTTATAGAGAAGACTTTGCTAAAGATATTGAAGAATATGAAAGGTTAAAAAGACGATTAGAAGAAGTTAGAATTTCGGAAGAGCTGGAAAAAGAGATTTACAACCATTTAATTAACTTCTTCTCAAGATATTACGATAAAGGAGATTTTATAAGCAAAAGAAGATATGGGAAAAATGAAAAATATGTTGTTCCTTACAATGGAGAAGAAGTTTTACTTTATTGGGCAAATAAAGATCAGTATTACATAAAGACCACAGAGTATTTCAGGAGATATACTTTCAAGATTAAAGGTTTGACAGTTAATTTTAGGGTTGTAGAAGCAGAAGAAGAAAAAGGTAACGTAAAATCACCTGAAAAGAAGTTTTTTGTTTTGAATGAAAATATCTTTGATTTTTATAAGGAGAAGAGAGAGTTGAATATTTATTTTGAGTATAGAGGTTTGACAGAAGAGGAAGAAGAGAGATATAAACATGGAAACACAGTATCACAGGATAAAGCCAATGAAGAAACGATAAGAATTTTACAGGAAAAGATTCCTGAAAACAGTTTGGCTAGATTAATTTTTGAAAAAGATGGAGAAAAAACCTTCATTGAAAAACATCTTTACAGATACACAAGAAGAAACACAACAGATTATTTCATTCATAAGGATTTGAAAGGATTTTTGGAAAGGGAATTAGATTTCTACATTAAAAACGAGTTTTTGAATATGGAAAATTTACAGGTTTTAGAGCAGAGCGGTTATTTTGATAAGTTAAGGCTTTATCTCATCGGAGTTAGAGCATTTAGAAATATCGCATTAAAAATCATTGAATTTTTAGCACAGATTGAAAACTTTCAGAAAAAGATTTGGGAAAAGAAAAAGTTTGTTATTGATACGCATTATGTAATTACTTTGGATAAGATTAAAGAGTATGCAGGAGAGGAGTTTTTAGAAGGCATTTTAGATGAGATTTTGAGCAATGAAAGGCAATTAGAAGAATGGAAAGAATTGTTTGGAATTGAGGTTAAGAGAAAAGAAGATTTGATTGATAAAAATACTTTACAAGGTAAAGAATGGAAAAAGTTGCCAATAGATACAAAATATTTTGATGAAGAATTTAAGTGGAAGTTGTTGGTTGCTTTGACTGAGAACAATGATTTAGATGAGATTTTAGATGGAATTTTGATAAAGAGCGAAAACTTCCATGCTTTGAATTTGCTTTTGAATAAGTATTATGAGAAAGTGCAAACGATTTATATTGATCCTCCGTTTAACAAAGAGCAGGAAGCAGATTATCTTTACAGAGTTGGATATAAAGATGCAACATGGATAACAATGCTTGAGAATAGGATAAGGTTAGGAAGGGATTTACTAAATGAAAAAGGAAGCATTTTTGTAAGATGTGATTACAACGGCAATATGTATGTTAGAATGCTTTTGAATGAGATTTTTGGGAAGGATAATTTTAGGAATGAGATTAGTATTAGTAGATCAGGCATTCAAAAAGAAGCAAAAAATAAATTTTTAGTTGCAGTTGAGTCATTATTTTTGTATGCAAAAAGTGATAACTGGAAACCTAAAGAGCTATATGAGCATAGAGAAACTGATTGGATGCCTTTTGTGCATTATCCTGGGGAAAGACAAACAAATAAAGAAAGAGTGGTTTTTGGTTATAAACTAAACCCACCAATAGGAAGACACTGGGGAATCGACCAGGAACTTATAAATAAATGGTTGGAATTTAAGTGGATAAGATTTAGATGTAAAAAATGTGGGTATGAACACTACGAAGGAGTTTGGAACGGTTGTCCCAAGTGTGGAGAAAATGATTTCATACCTGAAATAAAAAACCCACCTAAGAAAGTTGATTCAAATTGGACAAACATTCATAGTTATTCTCAGGACCCACAATTTCCAACTCGGAATGCTGAGGATTTGCTAAGACGTGTCATAGAATCATCGTCCAACGAAGGAGACCTAATTTTAGACTTCTTTTTAGGTAGTGGGACAACAACAGCAACCGCACATAAACTCAAAAGAAAATGGATTGGCATTGAGATGGGAGAACATTTTTGGACAATAGTTTTACCAAGAATGAAAAAAGTTTTATTCTATGACAAATCAGGTATCTCAAAAGAAAAAGATGTTAAAGAGAAATACAACGAAAAAACAGCAGGAGGCTTTTTCAAATACCACACCTTAGAGCAATACGAAGATGCTTTGGAAAATATTGAGTTTGAAGAAGCACAAAAAACGCTTTATGACTTGCCAGACTACTTTGTTAAATATATGCTTGAATGGGAAACCAAAAACAGCAAAACCTTCTTTAAAATTGACGAATTAAAAGACCCATTTAACTACAAACTTAAAATCATAGAAAACTATCACCAAAAAATAGTTAATGTGGATTTGGTTGAAACTCTCAATTATTTGCTTGGCCTAAATGTTAGTAAATATAAAGTTTTAGAGGAAAACGGAAGAAAATACGTCTTTGTTTTTGGAGAAAAAGAAGATAAGAGGATTGCCATTGTGTGGAGAAGTACTAAAGATATTGATTTTGAGATGGATAAAAAGATTATTGAAAACAACATAAAAGAATTCAATCCTGATGAGATATACATAAATGGAGATGCTTTGGTTAAAGGATTTAGAGCAATAGAGCTTTTGTTTAAATCTTTAATGTTTGAGAAGGTGGAATGAAATGACTATGAAGTTAGAAAAACACTTGGTGTTAAACAAATACTTCCTCAAACTCTTTGGCTTTAATGAGTTTAACGAATTAAGAGAGAAACTAAAAGATACAGAGGAAGGTTATGATACCGCAGGAAGAAGCTTTTTTGTTGATGTTTTAATTGGCTTAAAGTCAGAATGGGAAAATTTGCTTTTAAGATACGATGAAGCAATAAGAGAGTATGTAGAAAGATTAAGGCAGAACAGAAGACAGCCAAACTTTAACCTTAAATACTTCCAATATCTGGCAGTTTTATTTGCAGAAATGTTTTTAGATAGATACTACAACGATAGACAGAGATTTTTAAATGAATTAAACGCATTTTTAGAAGAGTTTAACAATGAAAACAGAACAGAAATAACACCTTTCACAGAAGAAGACCTTAAAAAACTTGCTTTCTGGATGGCTACAGGAAGCGGAAAAACTCTTATAATGCATATAAACTACTGGCAGATTCTGAAGTATTCTAAAAACAATTGGGATAATATAATTTTGATTACTCCTAATGAAGGATTATCAAAACAGCACTATGAAGAATTAAGGTTAAGTGGTATTCCTTCCAAATTATATGATGGAAATATTGATAACTTAAAGACAAAAGATAAGGAAATTCTTGTTATAGATATTCATAAACTGACCGAAGAGAAGAAAGGAGAAGGCATAAGTGTAGATATTTCCTATTTTGACGGTAAAAACTTAGTATTTATTGATGAAGGACACAAAGGGCAAAAAACAGAGGAGCAGAAGTGGAAAAAGTTAAGGGAAGAGATAGGGAAAAATGGATTTTTGTTTGAATACTCCGCAACCTTCGGGCAGGTTATAGGAAAAAACAAAGATTTGCTTGAGGAATATGCCAAAGCAATAATTTTTGACTACTCCTACAAATACTTCTATACAGATGGTTATGGAAAGGATTTTTATGTTTATAACATTCAAGCCAAAAAAGAGGGTAAAAAAGAAGTATATTCGGAAGAACAGCAGGGCTTATTACTAACAGCAGGATTGTTATCTTTCTATGAGCAATTAGAAATTTTTGAGAAATATAAGGAAGAATTGAGGGAATACAATATTGAAAAGCCTTTGTGGATTTTTGTTGGCAGCAAAGTAACAGGTAAGGGTATTAACTCAGATGTGGTAAGAGTAATTCAATTCTTAGACAAGATAATAAGGGATGAGAATTATCTAAAAGAAAATGTTAGAAAGATACTGGATGGAAAATCCGGGCTTATTGATAATGAAGGAAATGACATTTTCAAAGGGAAGTTTGAATTTATAAGAGGTTCTGACATTGATTCTCTCGTAGAAAATATTTACCAAAAAGTATTTGGCGGAAAAGGAAGATTGGAGCTTTACGAAATAAAAAACGCAGAGGGAGAGTTAGGGCTTAAAACTTCCACAGCAGAAAAGTATTTTGGAGTTATTAATGTAGGAGATGTAAGAGCATTGAAAAAATTGATTTCAGAATCAGAGATTGAAGTGAAAGAAGATCATTTTAATCAATCTTTATTTTTCGGGATTAATGGAAGTAATTCTCATATAAATATACTTATTGGCTCGAAAAAGTTTGTGGAGGGTTGGAATTCCTGGCGTGTTTCAAATATGGGTTTAATCAATATGGGCAAGGGTGAAGGTCCTCAAATCATTCAGCTTTTTGGAAGAGGTGTAAGATTAAAAGGTAAAAATTACACATTGAAAAGGGAGGAAAACCCTGATTATAAATTGAAAGCATTACAAACACTTTTCATTTTTGGTTTAAATGCAGATTATATAAATGCATTCCTGACAACAATAGAGAAAGAAGAGGTGGATTACGAGGAGATAGCAATCCCGATTAAATTTAACATGCCTGAAAAATGGGAAGGAAAGATTTACACGATAAAAACAAAAGATGATTTTGATTTTCTCAACCATCCTGTAAAATTTAGATTGGAGGGAAATATTTTGAAAAATATTAAGATTGATCTGAGACCAAAGATAACTATAGCCCATGGATTGGGTGTTGGAACTGCTGATGCGGTAATAGATGAGCCATTAACAATTCCTGAAGAATATTTTGAGATTGTTGACTGGAATTCTCTCTATTCTGAGGTTATGAATTATAAAATCACAAAGGGAATGTATAATTTGATTATAGAAATGGACACGATAAAACAAATAGTAAAATCAGGGGGATATAAAATATTTTTAAGCGAATCAGGAGGGATAAGTATTGAGAATAATAATGGAAAACCTCTTTTAAAAATAAACTCATTTGATGGGATAAGAAAATTCCATGAGATCATTCTAATGGTTGTGAAGGATTACATTCTCAAATTTTACAGGAAAGAAGAGAAAAAGAAAACTATGGATTATTTAGAAGTTGAATTACTGACAATAAATGAGCATTCTTATATGTATCCAGAAGATAAAGAGATTATACTCAAAATCCCGAAAAAATTGGCGAATGAAATTGAAGAAGTTATGAAACAACTTGAAGAATATAATCCAGATGGGTGCAAATTACCGGAAATCTGGAAGAAGTGGGATTCTTTTATTGTTCACCTTGATAATCATTTATACACCCCTCTAATAATCTGGAAGAAAAATAAAGAGGAAATCAAATCAGTACCTGTTAAACTAAACAGAGGAGAAACTGACTTTGTAAAGGACTTTAAGAACTTCTTGAGTAAAAATAAGAATATATTTGAAAACAATGACATATTTTTGCTTAGAAATCTTTCAAGGAAGGGTATAGGATTCTTTATTAGCTCAGGTTTTTATCCTGATTTTATCATCTGGATTAAAAAGGGAAATAAACAACACATGATTTTCATAGATCCAAAAGGTTTGCTAACTGGCGGAGTTAGAAATTTCAATCATGACAAAATCCAATTGTGTGTCTCATATATCAAGGACATAAATAAAAGAATAAATGAAGAACTAAAGAATAAAGGAGAAGATGTTAGTCTGCAATTAGACGCATTTATTTTGTCCATATCTTCTTACAGTGATATAAAAATTACATTTGGTGAAGGCAATCATACTAAAGAAGAATTTTGGGAACATAATGTGATCTTCCAGGAGGATTCTGAATACCTCAAAAAAATCTTTGAAAAAGTAGGAGTGATTAAAAATGACTAAGAATTTCGGCGGCGTGCGGAACTCTTCGCCTGTTGTCGCAGGCTTGCCCTTTGAGTCTGCTAACAAGCGGGTATCTGGCTTCGGCTGTCCCCTTCGCCCAAATCCTCGCTTCGCTCGGACTTCAGATACCCGCCAAACGGTTATCTGCCATACGGAGGAGATATGAATGAGGTTTGAGGATATTCCTGGACGGGCTTTTTTAGATACATCCTCATTAAATTTTATCTTGGAACATGGTGAACATATATTTGATGGGGTGCCTCCACCTACAACATTGAGTAAACGAGTTATAAATGACATTGATGCATTCTACAACATCTTTCTTACCGGAAAGAGAGCCTCATGGCAATTAGCAATATCACCATTTACTTATAAAGAGGTAATAGGAACTCAAGATACTACAAAAAAGTATTACCTTGAAAATTGGTTTATGGAAGTTTGGCATTATTGGCTTAACATACTTGAACAAAATAATGATTTACCATCTTTTATTGAAGCTGAACATACTAGAATTAAGTTACTATCGTCTGGTATCTTAGATATATTACCAGAAATTGAAGATCGCATTCTTATATGTGATGCTATTGTTTATAGGTGCGATTGTTTTTGCACCAGAGATTGGAGAACGATTTTAAAATATCGTGACAATCTTAAATCTCTGCCAATTAAGATAATTACTCCATCAGAATGGTGGGATTTAATTAAGCCTTATGCTGGATTGTGGGTATAGTGGAGATGATGAAAAATATGATATCCCGTACGGCAGATAACAAGCGGGTATCTGGTTCGGGCTTTCAGCCCTCACCCAAATCGCCTTCGGCGACTTCAGATACCCGCCAGCCGTTAAGTGAAATTGCGGGCGACGAAAGAAAGACAACTTTAATAAGGCATTATGAGAGTATATAGTATCCATGGAGGTATGGAAATGGAAAGAACCAAAAGAATGGAACTAATAAAGAAAATTGAAGAAAAGCGTGGTTCAAGATTATTAGTGTATATAACAGGTGATAGAAGTGGACTTGAAACAAGGATAGGTATGGATGTATTCCCTATGTTTCATGAGCATTTAATGCGTATAGGAAAACAGAAAAGGATAGACCTTTATCTTTACAGCCCCGGTGGAATTACTATTGCAGGATATGCTTTAGTGAACTTAATTAGGGAATTTTGTGAAGAGTTTAATGTAATCATACCGTTTAAAGCTTTAAGCTGCGCCACTTTAATTTCACTAGGTGCTAATAAAGTAGTCATGACTCCAATGGGACAACTGAGTCCTATTGATCCTTCAGTTCAACATCCATTAGGACCAGTAATACAAATTCCAGGACAGCCTACTGGACAAATCGTGCCTGTAAATGTGGAAGATGTTAATGCTTTTGTGGATTTGGCAAGAAAAGAGGTTGGATTAAACAATGAAGAATCTATGAAAAAAGTTTTTGAACTGTTAGGAACAAAAATTCATCCTTTAGCTTTAGGTGCAGTCCAAAGATCAAGAGAACAAATAGCCTTTCTCGCTTCAAATCTTCTGAGATATCATATTGATGACGATGAGAAAATAGAGCGAATTGTGAAAATCATAACTCGTGAAAGATTTTCTCACGATTATATTATAAGCAGGAGAGAAGCGAAAGAGATCTTAGAGTTGAACATAATAGAACCGGAAGAAAATCTTTTGAAGGATATTGTAGAGTTATTTACGATTTACTCCGAAATTTTAGAGTTAAACACACCATACAACCCTGAGATATATCTTGCAGGATCGGAATCTGGAATATTTGATTTTAATAGGGCCATAATAGAATCTTCTGGCCTAACTCACGTATTTAGAACCAAAAAAGAGATTAGAAGAGTTCAAGTTCCACCTCAACCAGGGATGCCAATACCTACAATAGGATACCAAGAGAGGATATTACAAGAAGGTTGGATTGTAGATAATAATATATAAATATAAAGAGGTGAAGAAATGCTTGAGAAAAAAGATATAAAAATGCCGATAGCTTCAACAAATTCCACCTCTGGTTTAGTTTCAGCTTTGCAGTTGGTAGATACTACGCCCAGCGAAATATTTGCTACTGTTAGAAATGATACCTCTGAATCACAAATACAGATAGTATACTCTCCAATAGTGTTGCCAAAAGAAGAACCACAAAAGGAATGAATGTATCGTCGCCCGCAACTCTCCGCTACGCTTCGGTGCTATTGCACTCGGACAACAGGCGGGTATATGGCTTCGCCTTCGGCTACGCCCAAATTTGCTATTGCAAACTTCACATATCCCCAAGACGTTGTACCAAACAACATCCGAGCTTGCCAAGCGTCATCCTCAAAAGCAAAATGCTTGAAAAATGTTAAAATTTAAAATACTTACAGGCTTTTGTGCTGGCTTGGGTGCGCCCTTCCCCGGCGCTATAATAATGTTTGTATTATACTCTAGGGTAATGTATGCACCACTTTTTTATATTCCCTCACCTCAATAAGTAGCGGTGATTGTGTGCAGCTGTTAAGCTGGGGAAAGCGATTAATTCTAAATCCCATATACTGGCCTAGCGCTGCGTCGCTTGCGAGCTTTATAGCACTTATAATATCTGGGATAGCACTGGGCTTCTGGTATGAACCTCACCCAAGCGTCGCCTATGAGAGCATAATATACATAGGAGATTATGTCGCCTTTGGACGGCTAATGTTGAGTGTACATCACTACGCCACCGATGTGCTGATAGCCTCAACCCTCTTGCATCTTATAAGAGTTTTCTTCATGGGCACTTACAAGGGCAAACTTTACGCCTGGGCTGAGGGAAGCTATCTCATCTCCAAGCTCCAGCGCATTCATACCGAGGTAACAGAATTAAAACTCGGCAATGCTTGGATAAGTGGCGTGGTGCTTCTTCTGATAACCGTGCTATTCCTCTTCTCCGGCTACCTGCTGCGCTGGGATGAGATAGGCTACTACAGTATCCAGATAACCACCTCAATAGTCGCTTACACTCCAGTCATCGGCGACACCCTTCGCAGCCTGATTCTCGGCGGTAGTGAGATAACATCGCGCAGCCTAGCTAGGTTTTACATCGCCCATGCCATACTTCTCCCCCTCCTCTACCTTCTCTTCCTCGGACTTCATTACTATTACATAAAAAAAGCACGCTTCTACTGGCTTGAGGTAGGGGTGGGTAGTGTAACTTTGGGCTTTCTTCTGCTGGTGAGTGTTCTTAGTCCCTTTGGACTCGCTGCAAAACCATCTGCAGAGCTTACCGTGAGCCTAAAGCCACCGTGGCTATTTTTATGGCTCTATGTAATAGAGCGCGGCGTTGGATACATCTCGCCCCGCTTCAACTTTGTGAACATCCTGCTCCTTCTGAGCATACTCGCCCTCCTGTTCCTGGTACCTTACATAGACTCGGGTGAAGAAAAACCTGAAACTAAGAAGAAACGAACCATTGTAGGCATCGCCAGCCTGACCTTTTTCATACTTCTCTCCATCATCGGCTACCTCTGGGAGGCATCCTCACCCTGAAGATACTCTCTGATTATGGCGATGCCAATCCCAACCAGTACAAGACCCAGAAAGAAAGCGAAATAGTCCTCCCAGGTGTAAACCTTAACCCCACCTTCATTCTCCATGGCAAATGCTAGAGGGAGTGAGAAAACAAAAGCCAGCAGCGACAGCGTATTTTTCATAAAATAAAAAAAGAAAGCAGAGTTTTTAAATTTTACTGCATTATAGCAGGAAGCTCGTGGCACTTCGTGCAGGTCGTCTGGATATCGTGGCACTCACTGCAGAAGTTCTTGTGCCCTTCAAACTTCTCAAACGCCTGCTTGTGCAAGCCTGTGCGCATGTCCGCTAAGGCAGGAGCGTCGTGACACTGATCGCACTTGCCTTCGCCGTGAAGCGCTACCTCTTCATAACCAGGAGCAGCTTCCTCTACAGTCTCCTTGGGTGCCTCTGTTGCTGGAGGCTGTGTAGCGGCAGGAGCCTCTGTAGCAGGCGCAGGAGCCTTGGTCTCGCCTCCACCACCGGTGCAGCCAGCAAAGGCAAGCACCAACAGTAGTATCCCTGCAGCAATCACAAACCGTCTCATGTTTTCTCCTCCTTAAGTTTCCGTTCCATCATGACTACTTTCAATATAAATAAGTTTCGTGTAGATTCCGTATCTGTAGAGAACGAATATTTTTCGCTAGGCGCATGTTGTATCACTAACCATACCTATCCACAAACTTTATATAGAAGTTCAAAAACATAGGTAAAGGAAAAAGTTACTTAATGTAACTTTAACCCTTTTGAAAATGGAGGTGAATAAATGGTAGCACAGCTAGGTGGACAGCCAGTTTTAATACTATCTGACAAGGCGCAGAGAACCTACGGCAGAGATGCGCAGCGCACCAATATACTTGCGGCGCGCATAATTGCCGAGATAGTGAAATCAACGCTGGGTCCAAGAGGAATGGACAAGATGCTCGTGGACAGCATAGGCGACGTCGTGGTTACCAACGATGGTGTAACCATACTCAAAGAGATGGAGGTCGAGCATCCCGC